>RBWB01581094.1_pt1 | contig 45187 bp, 38 predicted proteins | sample 2014201 | NCBI WGS metagenome assembly RBWB01 (sample SAMN10133834, study PRJNA383868) | Human oral metagenome, whole genome shotgun sequencing project. | isolation source: supragingival plaque isolated from 88 juvenile twins | host: Homo sapiens | place: Australia
GAGAAAGTGTTTTTTATTTTGATTCTAGTTAAATCAAATTATCTTCTAGGACTATATGAACCTAGACTTACATCTTCATTAACTGATTCAAATTCAAATACAGCACCATCTGAAGTAGATTGACCACTTAGAGTAACTTTGTTAAGTATAACACCATCTACTGGAGAGTTTAGTAATACTACAACATCAAAGTTCTTTAAGTTAGTAACTTCTTTATTTAATGCAACATTTTGAGCAGTTGTAATAGAGTTTATTACAGAGTCATTGTTAACTTTTACAACAGATAGGTTAACTGATTTATTTAATTTTAACTCTTTAAGTGTTAATTTAGATAAACTGTTATCACCTGCATCAACAGTAACTCTTATAGTAGCTTGGTTATTACCATCATTCCATTTTTCTGGAACAGTGAATGTAACAACAGCTGGAACAACTTTAACAACTTCTTCAGTAGCTTTTGTAGTACCAGATACAGTAGCATCAGTAGTTTCAAATTCTACATCTGTAAATTTAATTGTACCAACAAATGATTCAGATTCACCACCTGAGTGATTTACTTTAGCTATATCAGTAACAATCTTTAATACTCTATCATTTCCTGATTGAGGAAGAGTAAATGAATCAAATACAACTTTGTCACCATCTATATGACCACCAGAAGCTATTTGTTTTGAACCATCCATTAATCTGATGTTTCTAAACGCAGAACTTACAGTGTTTGCTCAAGTAACTTCAAATTTAGCTTTTAAGCTGTTCATTTGAATATCAGCAGAAGTATCTTTAATCTTAATAGCACCAACTTCTACATCATTAGCACCAGCTAATACATAATCTTTTAGATCATTAGTTGAAGTAATAGTTTGTAATTGACTAGCACTCATTAAGTTAACTTTTGTAGAAGCTTTAGCAGTTAATCCTGAGTAGTTTGTAGCAACTACAGTACCTTCTGTCAATCTCTTAGTATTTTGAGCAGTTACAGATACTTTTTCAGGAACAACCTCTAGAGTTACAACATTTGATAATTCTTTATCTTGAAGAGTAACATACATAAGAGCAGTAACTCCTTTAGAATTCTTTTGAATTTCAGCACTTAGAGCTGAGAAGTTAATGTTATTTGAGTTTACATCACCTTGGAATTTCTTTCCACCTACATCTAATGTAGCACTTGAGATGTAATCATCTAATCTAACATTATTAGTGCTTCTAAAGTTTATACCGTCTAAAGTAATGTTTTCACCACCATTTAGATCAATTCTACCTTTATAAAGAACAACTTCTTGGTTATTTTTTGGAACAACTCTAGTTATGTTAGTTCTTTCAGCAGTAAGTTTTAATCCAGCAGTTCTAACAACTACTTCTTTAGATAATTGAGTATTGTTTAATACTCTATTTAATCTGTCAACTTTTGTTCCTAGAGAATCTTCTTCTAGTTTAACAATTTTTACAGTAAATTTCAATTTATTACCTTCTTGAGCTCTATCAGTAACATCAACAGTCAATGGTAATTTTGAAGTACCTTTATTTAAGTTAACATTTTTAAATGTATAAACATTTCCACTATGAGTACCAGCATCACCATCAACTTCTACATTTTTCAATAAATCTTGAACTCTTAGAGAAGATGGGTTAGGATCAACAGTTACTTGGATATCAGCAACATAGTTAGATGTAGTAACAAATGTTAATTCACCAATTTTAACATCATCAGTTTCAGCAGAGATTTCGTTTGCTCCTTCTCTGTTGAATGTGAAGTTAATACCAGTACCTTCAATTGTTTTAGTTAAAGTATGAATAGTTCTACCTGGAGTAGATTTAGCAGCTATACCTGTAGTAGCACCTACAGCATAAACACTGTCCAATTTCAAAGATAATGTTTTATTTAAATCATCAGTTGGAGTACCTTTCAAAACGAAAGAAACTTTTTCACCAGCTTTAACTGTTTCATTTAAGTGAGCAGTTATTTTTGATTTTTTGTAAGTAAATTTAGCATCTACTTTTTTATTGTTAGCAATTAACTCTAAGTTAGCTAAGTTATCTAAGTCAACTTGGTTAGCATCAGTTTCTTCAAAAGTAACTGTTTTAACAACTAAGTCTTCTCTCTTAGATTTTTCTTTAACTGAGAAGTTGTAAAGAACTCCTTCTTGACCGATAAATAATTTACCAGTAGCAGCAGTAGTCTCTACATCAGCTTCAGCCATATTAGAAACTTTTTGTGGAGTTAAAGTAGCACCAGTTAAGTTAGCACTTATATTTTTACCATCAGCTTCAATATTAGTTAATGAAACTCTGATAGTTTGGTTATAAGTTTGACCTCCTGGATTAACAGTAGCAGTTACAAATAATGTTTTTGTTTCACCAGCTTTAATTACCATATCTCTATCAAATGATAAATCAGCAACTAATTTATTATTGAAATTTCTTTCACCTTTAGAAACTTTTACATCATTTGAGTAAATAGCTAAATTTTGAATTATTTTGTAGTCACCTAGACCAGTAAATTTAAGAGATGCTTTTTTCAAAGTAACATCTGTTTTACCAGCAGTAACATCAAAAGCTAATAATACAGCTCTATCTGATTCAGCAACAACATATCCATTTGCTGGAGATTCTGGAGATAATTCAACTTTTAAGTCTCCATTACCTACATTAGTGTTTGGTTTTTCATCTTTTTTATTATCTGGAGCTGGAGTTGGATTTGTATTGTTATCTTTTTTGTCACATTGACCTAAAATTTTACAAATCAAATCATCTCATTGATCTGGAGTAGGATTTCCATTTAAAGCTTTATCAGCAGCTTCAAATATGAAACCTCTAGTAGCAGGAGTTGTATAATTTGAGAATTGAGAAACAATTCCTTTAGATACAGCAAAATCTACTACTTGTTTTTGCCAATCACCTCCTTTAGAAGCATCAAAATTATATTCATTTCCATAAGCAGCTTTAACTACCATACCAATAGCTTCAGCTTTAGTTATGTTTGATTCTGGTCTGAATTTATCATTTTTTGCTATTAAACCAGCATTAGCTAATGCTTCTACTGAATAACAAGCCCAATCATTTGGTTTTGTAGCAGAAACATCTTTAAATACATTAGCACAAGAAGTTGTTTTAGGTAATTTTGCAATACCTCTAGCAACAGCAGCAATTTCTTGTCTTAGTACTTGTCTATCTAATTGATAGTCAGCAGGATTAGCTTGTGGTACAACTATACCAGCAGTAGCTAATCTATTTGCAGCTTCAACCTCAGTTTGACTGTAAGCTTTAGCTCCGTTAACAAAAAGTCCTGAAGTAAGAGCCAATAAAGCTATACTAGCAGTAGTTTTTTTCATTAAACTCATAAATAAATTTATTATTAATATAAAGAATAAAATAATTATCCTCTTATTTTAAAAAAAATATTTTCTAGTTGTCCTTCAAACCTAGAATATGTAAAATTTTCTCTAGTTTTTATACATCATCTCGAGAGTTCTATATTTTTATTTTTATCATTTAAGACTTCTAAAACTTTTAGAGAGAACTCCAGAGAATCAGAAACAAGATATCAATTTTGTCAATTTTGGACAATCTCAACAACTCATTTTTCATTAAATGCAATTACTGGAATTCAAACAAATATAGATTCCAACGCAGAGATTCAAAATGAATCTATCTTTGAAGGAAATAAAAATACATTTGATTGCTCCAGATTATAAATTATAGATTTTTTGTTTACTAATCACAAAAATTTTATTTTTTTATTACCTTTATATTTTTCTTTGTAGAATTTTAATTCTTCACCTTCTCATCAAATTAATAATTTTAAATTTTGAAAATTATTTTTTAAAAACTCATAAGTATCAAAAATCTGTTTTACATTTTTTCACTTAACCCACCTTCAGTAAGTTATAAGAGTCTTAGAATCAAAGGCTAAATTTTTATTTTTGTAAAATATGAATTCTTTATCCACTACAGGATTTAGAATTCAAACTTCTCTTTTGTAGATCTTTTTTAGAGATTCTACTATATAAAAACTATTTCAAATCAACAAATCTATAAATTTTAAAGAAAACTTTTCTAAATATTTTTTTAAAAAAATTTGAAAACCTTTATTTTCCGAATAATACCATGGATAATGATGATGCCACCATAAAATTTTTGCTTTTGATAAAAATAATATTTTTGAAAGAACTCATACAAATTGCATAGGAGAATTTCAAATGATTATATAATCATATTTTCTTATTTGATATGAAATCTTAAATTTACTTAAAACCTTTACTTCTATTTGTAAAAAATTCTTAAATAATTCTTTATCAAAATAAGTAGTATAAAAGCAGACTTCATTTCATTTTCCTTGAAGAAAATTTCATAAGAAAATCATCATTTTTACTGCTCATCATATATTATTCATATATGGATGCAAAATAGCAATTTTTTTATTTTTTGGAATCATAATTAATAAGGATTATTCAAAAAAAATATTAGGTTAAAGCCTTAACCCAAAAGTTGTTACAACCTTGGGATCCAATATTTAAATTAATTTTAAATACTAAATCCCAAAGTCATAAAATAATGAATTAAAACTTTAGATATTTTTAGTTTTGTATTTTTGTCAGTTTATTTTAAGGAACTTTTTTATAAATTTAATTTAAGTTATAGTAACCTAAAAAAATTGTAGGATTATTTTAATAATTTTTGACAAAAAAGTCAAACATAAAATTCAATCTTCACATAATCTTCACATAAAAAAATTTCTTCACATAATCTTCACATTTGTATAAAAAATAGGATAAACTAGACTAGTTTATCCTAAAAATTATATTATTGACTTGATACCATATCAGCAAGGTTCATTATTGGTTCTAATATAGACATTGCTATAAATCAGACAACAACAGCAAGTGTTATAATTATTATTGGTTCTAAAAGTTTATTTATATTTGTAATAAGATTGTCAACTTCTTCATCATAATAATCTGCTACTTTTATTACTGTTTCTTCAAGTTTAGCTGTTTCTTCTCAAACCTGAATCATTTGTACCATTATATCAGGAAAAAGTTTATCTCAATCTAAAGATTCCCAAATTTTTATACCACCTGAAACATCTTCTGTTATAAGAAGTATTCTTTGCTTATAAACTTCATTTCATACAGCTTCAGATGTTATTCTTAAGGATTCTATAACAGAAACTCAAGAACCAACCAAACCTGAAAATATTCTTGCAAACTTAGACAAAGCTATTTTTTTCACCATTGGTCAAAAAATAGGTATTTTCATAAAATATTCATCAAATATGTAAGATCAGTCGGGTGTTCTTCTCCAAAAAAATACAAATATGTACAATATTATAAGTCAAATTAATATAAAAATACCATAATCAGATAAAAATTCTGAAACAATTATAAGTCTTTGAGTAGAAACTGGTAAAGTTGATCTTTCTCAAAATATTTCTAAAAGCTTTGGTACTACCATAGTCATCACTATGTAGATAACTCATATAACTACAATTATAATAAAGCTTGGATAAATCATAGCTGACTTTATTTTTCAGTTTATAGATGCTATTCTTTCTGTTTGTATAGCAAGTTCTAAAAGTGTAGTTCATAATTGTCAAGTCTTTTCTCAAGACTTTACCATTCATATTTCAGCATCACTAAAATCATTTGGAAAAATAGACATACAATCAGAAAGATTTTTTCAAGAATTAAGTTCTTCAACAAATCTACTAAGTATATTTTTAAAATTACCCTTTTTTTGTTGTTTTTCCAAAACTTTCATAGCTTTCACCAAACTCAATCAGGCATTTATCATTGTAGACAAAAGACGAAAAAATGTAACCTTATCTTTTACTTTTACTTTTTGAAAAGAATATATAAGATCATTGAATCTATCTCTAAAATTAGAGCTATTTTTATTGTTGACATTATAGACACTATCTTTTTTATTGCTGTCTAAAATTAAAAAATCTGGCATTTTATATTTATTTAAAAAAATATTTTACTATCATTTTTGTGATTTTGCTACTCTATAAACCTCTTCTAAAGATGTAAGTCAATTTAAAGCTTTCATTATTCAATCTTGTTCAAGAGAAATCATTCAATCTTTCACAGCTTGATTATTTATATTGTAAGCTGATCTTCAAGCCAAAATCATTTCCTTTACTCCAGGAGTGATTTCTAAAACCTCATAAAGTCACACTCTTCATTTATATCAAAGTCAGTTACAATGTTCACATCAAACTGGCTCATAAAATATAGGATTTTTAAGTTCATTTCAAACTCTTGACATAAGTTCTTTTTTATCTGTTATCTGGATAGCATTTTTTATATCCTCAACTACAGTTTTTCAAAGTTCACTTATTTTTACTTGTTTTTTACAATATGGACAAAGTTTTCTAACAAGTCTTTGAGCTATTATTATGTTTACAGAAGCTGGGATTAAAAAAGGTTGAACTCACATATTTATCATTCTGGTAATAGTTTCTGATGCATTATTTGTATGGATTGTAGATAATACCAAATGTCAAGTAAGAGATGCCTCGATAGCAATATCAACAGTTTCTTTATCTCTCATCTCTCATACCATTATAATATCTGGATCTTGCCTCAAAGCTGTTCTAAGTCCATAAGCAAATGTATATCATATATCAGGCTTTACTTGAGATTGATTTATACCATCTATTTGGTTTTCTACTGGATCTTCTAAAGTCATTATATTTACTCAAATTTTATTTAAATCTGTCAAAGCTGAATATAAGGTTGTAGATTTTCAAGAACCTGTTGGTCAAGAAGTAAGTATTATTCCATTTGGTAAAGAAATGGCTTTTTTAATCAATTCTCAATTTTTTCATTCTATACCAAGTTCATGAAGTTTTGGTATTTTTTTAGATTTATCAACAATTCTCATCACTATTTTCTCTCCATGAACTGTTGGTAGTGTTGAAACTCTCAGATCTAGAGACTTTCACTCAATTGTAGTTGAAAGTCTTCAGTCTTGAGGAATTCTTGATTCATCTATTTTTAGGTCAGACATTATTTTAAATCTAGCTACAATTCAAGAATGTAAGAAATTTTGATATTCTAAAATTTCTGTTAATTCTCAGTCAAGCCTATATCTAAGTCTAACATAAGAACTAAGAGGTTCTATATGTATATCTGAAGAGTCTCACAAAACAGCTGCAAGAATAATCAAATTACAAGCCTCTTGAATATTTTCTCATCTGTAAACTATATCTTTTAGTTTTTGAACTACTTCATTATATTTCATATTTTTATTTTTTAGTATATTTATTTTTTATTGTTTCTATTTCTGTTTCATATGTGTTTAGTATGCTAGAATATGAAGAAATATCTTGATACTTATTCATAATCTCATTACTTGCATTACTAGTTCACTTAACAGAATTTTTTATGTTTTCCAAGTTTAACTTTATGCTAGTAAGTTTTTGCTTTTCTGTAGAAGTTATACTTGTTTTTCAAAGCAAAAGATTTGTTTCATTTGTAAGCTTTGAAAGTTTTGTGTTAAATGCTGATATAAAGTTTTCTATTTTATATTTTGGTAATCATTTTACATAAAAATTTAGCTTTATTTTTACTTCAAATATTTCTTTATTTTGAGTACTTTTTATATATTTTAAAAACTTTTGTTTATCTTCAACTCAAGAATAATCTATTCAGGTATCTGAAGAATCTATATATTTACTCATTTGAATATTTGCAATATCAATTATTTGATTGTTAAATATATTGTATTCTCAAGATTTTCATCTTTGTCAATCAAGTCTTTTTGTTCTAAATTCTGAGAACAATCATCTATTTAAAGGATCTTCTTTGTTTATAATTAATTCATTATTTTTTTCATCGACAGACAATTTTCATACATTTTCTATATAGTACAAAAAATCTATTATAGATGATTTTGATCAAGTTATATTAAGTTCAACAGGAATTTCATAAATTCATTTATCAAGCAAACTATCTGTTTTTGTTAATCAATAATTGTCAAGTTGTTTAATTTCCTTTATTCAAATAGCATTGTTATATGAAAGACCAAAAGTGTATATTATTGATTCTATATAATTTATAAATTGAAAATCTGTTAAACCATCTTCTTCTTTCAATGTATCTGAATAATAAGGTAGAATTTTAGATATTAATTTTATTTTTTCTTCATTTGTAGAACTATCTTTAAACTTTTCAAGTTTATCTTCTATAAATTTATTATAGCTAGAATCTGTCTTATTTTTTAAATTTTTATCATAAAAATCTTGAGATATCTCACTAAGTAGAGAATTTACATAACTATCATCAAGTTTTATATTTAGATCTTTTTTATTTTCAGCTATAGTTGTTTTTAAATTCTCAAGAGGAATTCATTCTTTTTCATAAGCTTTTAAATTTTTACTAAGCTGTAAAGTCTCACTTTTTAAAAGTTCTATTTCATCTATTTGTGGAATTATATGAATAACAATAACAAGTGAAAATCATATAACAAACAATAAAGAAAATATATTTCAAAAAATTATTCTACTTTCATCTCTTTTTGTTCTTCTTGTTAATTTCATTTTTTAAAAGTTAAAAATTAATTTTCAATTTCAAATCAAAATTTGTCTGATTTGTATAACCATCTTTTCATATAACAGGTTGTGATTCAAAAATCTTTTGTCTTTCCACAACTAAGAAATATTTTGTTGCATTTTTTTCTAAAAAGTTTATAAAACTATTTGCTATTGATATAGAAGTTCCATTAAGAGAATCTTGTTTTGAATTTTTATTTCCAGAAAATCATATAATTTCTGATGTATATCATCATGCAAAAGCTTGACATTTCATAGAAAGGATCATTTGCTTTGAATCTATATTAAGTTCTGAACACTGAAGCTTTTTTTTCTCAAATCAAGTAAAATCATTTTTAAAATAATCAAATTTTTCTAAAATATCTAAAACTTTTAGTTTATTTGAGCTTTTTTCTAAAAGAAAAGAAACTTCTCTTGTTCTTAAAAAATTATCATTCTCATAAATAAGTGGTAAAAGTGAAAAAATAAGCTTTGATTGCTCTTTATTTAGAGTTTTTAATTGTTCATTTATGAGATTTTTATTATAAGAAATAGAAGAACATCAAGATCCAGATTGCTCTATTTCTCAGTTAAAAACAGAACATATTGGAGTAAGATAATTTTTATTTGAAAAAGTATCTGATTTTTGAATAAATATATAAGAATATCATAAAATTATTCAAAAAAACAACAAAAAGCAAAGAGTTTGAAGTACTTTTCAACTAATAAAAAGATAATAAAATATATCTTTATTTTCTTTTTCTTTTATATTTTTTAGTTCTACTTCAAGAGAAGAATCTGAATCAAAATCACTAAAAATATTTTTTGAGATTTTATCACTTGAAGGAGTTTCCTTCACAGTTTGTGTTTCTGGTTCAAAATCTATAGTACTAAGTTCATTTTGTGGCATAAATTTAAATTAAATTATTAATCCATAAAATGATATCATATTTAAAAAAAATTTTCAAAAAAAAAAGAGTTTACATTTCTGTAAAATCTTTTATAACTTTTTTTCTAAAATCTCTAAAAAACTTTTTGAACTAGATTTTTTTATATTTATACCTTCAGGAAAAGCACTATAAAAAGCATTTCACCAAAGAGTATTTATTCTATCATCAAGCAGAATTACAATTCATTTATCAGTTTTTGAACGAATAAGCCTTCAAAATCATTGTTTCAATTTTATTATAGCTTTAGGAACAGAATATTCTAAAAAACTATCTGAAAAATTTTTACTTCTAGCTTGAAAAATAGGATCAGTTGGAACTTGAAAGGGAAGTTTATAAATAACCAAAAATTTTAAATTTCATCAAGAAATATCTACTCATTCCCAAAAACTATCTGTTCATAAAATAATAGAGTCATTTGGTTTTTCTAAAAATTGACTTAAAATTTTTGTTTTACTTCATCAAATAGACTGTGCTAATAAATTTATTCATTTTTTCTTTAAATTTATAGAATTTTCTTCATAAATTTTTCTTATAGAAGCAAAACTTGTAAATAAAGTCAAAGTATTTCATCAAACTATTTCATAAAATTTTGACAAAAAGTTTGAGATTTCCTGTGAAGAGTTTTTTATATTTCATAAATCTGTTGGAATAAAAAGAGTTGATTGATTTTTATAATCAAAGTCACTATAAAATTTTAAAAAGTCAAATGAATCTAATTTTAATATATTTTTTATATAATCAAAAGAATTATTTATAGCTAAAGTTGCTGAAGTTAAAACACAAGTTGAAATTTTATCCCAAAAATTATTTTTCAAATAGTCTCAAGGATTTAAAATAGTATATTCAAATGTCAAGCCGTAATTTTCATTTAAGCTCAAAATCTTTATTTTATCTAAGTTATCACTTTTAAATATATTGTTTAAAACATCCAAAACTCACTCAAAATAGAAAATATCTCTAGAAAAATCATATCATTGCTCAAATTTAAGTAAATCTATAAGTCAAATAATTTCTAAATTTATTTTTTGTAATAATTCTGAAAAGTCAAATTCCTTGTAAAAATCTTCTCAAATAAGCAAAGTTTTATAATTTTGTTCTTGAGATATTTTACTAGAAATATATGAATTTCAGAAATCTTCAAGTAAATCTAATTTTGAAAAAATAGACTCTTTTTTTTGTAAAAATTCAAGTTTATTTATATTTTTTAATGAAAAAATCTTTTCTATTTTTCATAGCACTTCTACAAAATTTTTAAAATTATATCTTTTTTTAAGAATATCTGTAACTGTATCTTCTATATTATGAGCCTCATCAATTACAATATTTTTTAAATTTGTCAATATAGGAGTTTCATTTTCTAAATCAGAAAACAATAAAGCATGATTTATAACAATTATGTCAGCAAAGTCTATAGATTTTCTAGCCTTTTCAATAAATTCATAATCTAAATAAATATTTTTTTTATTTTTTACATCAAATCTATCTGTAGTCAACTCATTTTTTATATAATATTCTGCTGGGAAAAAATTTAATTCATCTAATTCTCAGTACTTAGTTTCAAAAAGCCAAAAAGTAATTTTTGCTAAAAATCATATTTCAAAATATTCAAAATTTCAAAGTAGAATATAATCAAAAAATCACTTTAAACTTATATAATTTTTTCTTCACTTTAACTTCACAAAGTGAAATTTTTCTCACAAATTTTCTTTTAAAAATTTTAAATCTTTTTCAAAAAGTTGATCTTGAAGAGTTTTAGTATTTGTGCTTATATAAACCTTTTCTCAAGCATTTTTTGCATAAATAATGGAAGGAATTAAGTAAGCAAAACTTTTTCAAAGTCAAGTTGGAGCTTCAACAATTATTTTTTTATTTTTGTCCAATGAATCAAAAACAGCTTCAGCCATTTTTAGCTGGTTTTCTCTTTTTTCAAAGTTATTTCCAAAATCAAAATATTTTAAAATGTCTATATTGTCTAAATTATTTTCCAAAGAATTATTTATTTTTTCAAATTTTTTAAATACTCAAATTTTATTCAAAATTATTTTTTCAAAAGCAGAAAAATCTAAATTTTCAAAATCTTCTAATCACAAAAATCTTCACATAAAATTCACATTCAGATCTCTTGACAAGCTAAATATGTATTTTAATAGGATTTTATAATCTTCTCAATAGTTAGTAAAATTATCTAACATTTTTTTAAATAATTCCATAGTAGCTTTTGTGTCATTTTCAGCTCTATGTGCTCAATTTATTTCTATTTTGTAATGTTTACAAAGCATTTCTAAATTTAAGCTTCCATTTCTAAAATTTAAAAAATTTGCAAGAAAAAAAGTATCAATTTTTAGATTTTTTTCTATATTTATTCAGTTAAATGAAAAAAAGCTTATATCAAAATCTACATTATGTCAAAGTAGAGGATTATTTCAAATAAAATCTATTATTTCTTGTTTTAAATCTTCTATTTTTGGTGCATCAGAAACATCTTCATCAAATATATTTGTAATTCAAGAAATAATTTTTGGAATAGAAATCTCAGGGTTTATAAGAGTATTAAACACATCTATTATTTCAAAATTATTTTCATCAAATTTTATCATTGAAACCTCTATAATTTTATCAACTTTAGGATTAGTTCAGGTAGTTTCTAGGTCAAAACATATTATCATAATTTTAAAATTTTTCTTGAAATAAAAATTTATAATAGTATAATACACAAAATATAAAATAAAGAAAACTTAAATGAAATTTTTTTGTAAAATTACGCTGATTATATTTTTTATTTTTAGTATTATAAACACAGTAAAAGCTGAAAATGAAATAGATAAACTAGAGCTTATAGAAAGATACATTGTAAATTATAAAAAAAATATAAGTTTAGTTGTTGCAAAATATGAAATCAAAGACAATAAAGACATAAAAGATACTACTGATTCACTAAATTTTTTACTAGAAATAATAAGCAAAGTAAAAGATAGTAATATGTCTGAGCAAGAAAAAGAAAGAGTTGTAAAATTTTTAACAAAAAATCTAAAAGAAATAAATTGAAAATCAAAAGAAACTTTAAAAAAATGAAAAGAAGATTTTGACAAAAAAGTAAAGCAAATCCAAGAATCTTACTCAAAATTATGATTAAAAATATCTTGACAATTAGATTTTTTTATACAAAAAATACATAAATTAAAATTAAATAAAGAAATTCTCAATTCAAAAGAATCTATTTTAAAGGAAAACCTTAATAGAATAGCAGAAATTTCAAGAGAATTAAAAGATTTTTGAGAAATAAATTTTAATTCAGAAAAAGAAATTAAAACATATTTTAAAAATATAATACAAGATATAAGAAGAGAATTGCTAAAATTAAAAGAAAATATTAAATAATAAGCTAGAAAATGCAAAAAGTAGAAAAAATTTTTTCTACTTTTTTAGTTAAATTTCTTTTCTAAGTCAAAGTTTTTTAAACAAATCTTTTAACTCATTATTTGTTAGTTTTATATATTCTCAAGATTCAAGGTTTCAAAGTTTTATGTTTTCTATTCTGATCCTTTTTAGTTTTTTTACTCTAAATCAAACCTTTTCAACCATTCTCCTAATTTGCCTATTTCTTCATTCTGTTATTATTATAGAAAATTTTCATGAAGAAATTCTATTAACAATAGCCTTTTTAGTGTAACTTCAAAGAATAAAAAGTCAGTTTCTCATTTTTTCTAAAGCATCATCTGTAATACTTCAAAAAACCTCAACAATATATTCTTTTTCATGTTTATATCTAGGATGCATTAAAAAATTTGCAAGCCTACCATCATTTGTCAAAAGTATAAGTCAAGTTGTATCTTTATCAAGCCTTCAAATAGGGAAGACTCTTTGTTTTATATCTACAATATCAATTATATTTTTTTCTCAGTTTTGTGCACAAGTTGTAACTATTCCTCTAGGCTTATTTAACTTATAATAAACCATTTCTTCTTGGATTTTTATAGCTTTTTCTAAAAGTTCTATTTTATCTACTCAAGGAACTACAGATTGTCAAATTTGAGCTATTTCTCAATTTACTTTTATAAGTCATTCTGAAATATATTCTTCAGCTTTTCTTCTACTACATATTCAAGCTTGACTTAAATATTTTTGCAATCTAATTTTTTCCATTATTTCTAATTATAAATTATTCTAACTTCTGGTTCTAATTCAACTCAAAAATCTTTTTTTACTTTATCCTGAGCAAGTTTTATTAAGTCAAGTAAATCCTTATAACTTCAGTTTCAATCACTCATTAAAAAATTTGAATGTAAATCTGAAAAAAAAGCCGTATTTAGCCTAAAACCTTTAAGAGAAGATTTTTCAAGTAAAAATCAAGCTGAAATTTTCTTCACATAATCTTCAGATTCACCACATAAATTTTTATATTTGTCAAGAAATTTTTGAGTATCAATTTCTGGATTTTTAAAAAAACTTCAACAAGTATTTCCTTTTGGCTGCTTATTTTGCCTAAAATCTATATTATCTACATCTGAAGAGTATTTTTCAACTTTTTTAGAAAGATCAAACTTTGCCTTTATAATAAAGTACTTTCAAGTTTTCTTAAAAATAGAATTTCTATAAGAAAAATCACAGTCACTTTTTGATAATTTTTCAATTTGTCAAGTTCTTAAATTTAAAGCTATAACTTCAGATAAGTTACTTTCTGTTTCTAGTCAAAAGCATCAAGCATTTCAAAAAATAGCTCAACCAATAGTTCAAGGAAGTCATATAAATCTATGCCATAATTCTTGATTTTTATTTTTTTCTAAAATTTCAGCTATTTCAGAAATATATTCATCACTATATGTTTCCAAAATCTTTGTTTTCTCATCATAACTCCATCATTTTAAATTATTTTTTATAATAATTCAATCAAAAATATCAAATGCAAAAAGCATATTTGTTCATCATCAAACAAACAAAACCTTTAGATTATTTTTTTCAGCAAAATTAAAAATTTCTGGCAAAATCTTCACATAATCTTCACATTTCAATTCATAAAAATATTTTGCTTTAGCTTTTGTTTTAAAGTTTGAAAGATTTGTGATATCTATATTTTTTTGAAGTATTTCCATTTTTTATAGTTAAAAGTATTAAAAATAAGTATAATCTTTTAAAATATATTTTCAAGTTATAAATTTGACTTTTTTATAAAAAATAGATAATTAGATAAATATTTTTAAAAAATGTTATGTCATCACTAAAATTAGAAGAAGAGTCCATGCCTTTAATAAGCAATATAACAAGTAAATTAGATTTAAGTGAAAAATGAATAATTATGATTCAACACTGAGTTAGAGATTCTATAGAATTTGCATTAAAGCTAAAAAATAACTCAAAAGCTGAAGTTTTATTCTTACCAAAACCATTTTCACAAAAACAAGAAGATTTAGACTATTGAGAACAAAATTGATTAATTATAGAAAATCCTTGAAATAATTATGAAGATTGACTTGAAAAAGAATGATATTTAGAAAAAACGCTAGAAAATTTTTGAGATAAAGAAATTATAATAATAGAAGTTTGATGAATAACAACTAAAAGTCTGTTAAATAAAGAAATTTTAGAAAAAGGTAAACAAAATAAAAATATAAAATGAATAGTTGAAATAACAACTTTTTGACACAACAGACACATACAAAATAAAACAAATCTATATATTCCAACATATTCCATAGCAAGAAGTCCTATAAAAGAAAGGGAAGCAAAACATGTTTGAGCTGCTGTTTATAGAAGTTTAGATCAAGTTTTACATGAATTAGATAGAGCTATAATAGATTGCAAAATAACAATGGTTTGATATTGAATGATCTGACAAAATGTTTGTAAAGCCTTTAATACATGCAAAAAAGTAAGTGTTTATGATGTAAATAGGGCAAAATTAAAAAAAGCTAAAAATGATTGATATGATACTTCTAAAGACAATATATGAAAATCAGATATAATAATAGCTTCTACATGAGAAAGATCAATAGATGAAAATTTTATAAAAAAATGTAAAGATTGAGTTTTGCTTGTAAGTGCTTGATCCAGACAAAATGAAATAGATGTAGAGTACTTAGAAAATAATTCTGAGGACACAAAAGAAATTCATAAATTTATAAAAATATATACTATTTGATGAAAAAAAATATATCTTTTTAGGGAATGAAAAAATGCAAATTTTGTTTGAAACAGTTGTCCAAGTAATTCTATGGATCTAATTCATGCTGAAACTCTATTATGTATAAAAAATATTTTAGATTGAAATTTTAAAACAAGAGAAAAATTAAATGAAGTTAATAAGAGTGACAGAGAAAAATTATTAAAAAAGCACAAAAAGTATTGGAATTAATTTTTAAAAAATTTAATTATGAAAATAAAAAATGTAGCTTGTGCATTGCTTGTAAAAGATAATAAATTATTATTACAAGATAGAAAAAGTATTTCAAAATACTGAGAAGAATGGTCTTTTTTTTGATGATGAATTGAAGATTGAGAAAACTCAAAAGAGGCTTTGATTAGAGAAATAAAAGAAGAACTTGGCTTTGATATTTCATCTTGGGAAATCTCATATTTATGAGAAATAGTTCACTATACAGATTTTTGAATAGAATATCACAGATTTTTATACTGAATAAAAATACCAGAAAATATAAATATTTTTGATGATAAAGAGTGAAGTTGAGCTTACTTTTTTAGCTTAGATGAAGCAAGGAAACTTAAATTTAACACAAACATAGATGCTGAAATCTCTCAACTAGAAAATAATTTTTTATAAAATCTTCACATAAAATTCACATAATCTTCAGATTTCTCACAATATTTTTAATAGTTGTTAAGTTTTTTTAAGATAACAAATATTTATCTTCGCAGTTATTTGAGCTTATATATGAATACTTACAAATAATCTTATTTGTAAAACTGATTTTTTCAAAAATTCCTCAGTTTGTGAGCTAAAAGCAAATGGAGAAGAAAGATTTTAGTTAGCATTTGCTTTATGATGAATTATTTTTTCTTATTTTATATTATTTTTGCTTTATAAACAACAAAAAAAGCCAGCAATAAGCTAGCTTTTTTTATTTTCATAAATATTTTTTAATAGCTTGTCAAGTAAAACTTTCTTTACATTTTTGAATTCATTCAATTCATCATTCATAAACTAGATTTCATCATCTATCTCATCAGTCTGGTCATATATCTATCAAATGATCTGCATTTAAAATAACATCCATATTGTGTTCTATCACAAGTACTGTATTTCATTTGTCAACTAAAGAATGAAGTATTTTTAAAAGTTTTGTAACATCTTGAAAGTGAAGACCTGTTGTAGGCTCATCAAGTATATAAAAAGTCTTTGTTGTTGATCTTTTTGAAAGTTCTGTAGCAAGTTTTACTCTTTGAGATTCTCAACCAGAAAGAGTTGTAGAGGATTGTCAAAGTTTTACATATCAAAGTCAAACTTCATCTAAAACATTAAGTATCTTTACAACTTTTGGATGATTTTTAAAAAACTTTATAGCTTCTTCAATAGTCATATCAAGTACATCTGAAATAGTTTTTCATTTGTATTTTATTTTTAGAGTTTCAGTATTGTATCTTTTCCCAGAACAAACCTCACATTCTACATAAACTGTTGGTAGAAAATGCATTTCTATTTTTCTAAGTCAATCTCATTCACAAGCTTCACATCTACCACTTCTTGTATTAAAACTAAATCTTCAAGGTCAGTATCACCTTATTTGAGCTTCTTCTGTCATTGCAAATATTTCTCTGATTGGAGTAAAAACTCAAGTATAAGTTGCAGGATTACTTCTAGGAGTCCTTCAAATAGGAGATTGATCAATTATTACAGTTTTATCTAAATTTTCTAATCACAATATTTCTTTAAATTGTCAAGATTCTCTTTTTGCTCTATTTAATTCATTTGCTAAATAATTTGCCAAAATATCATTTATAAGAGAAGACTTTCAGCTTCAAGAAACTCAAGTTACAACAACAAAATTTTCAAGAGGAATAGAAACATTTATATTTTTCAAATTATGTTCTTTGGCTCAGATTATTTTTAATTCTTTTCATTTTTTCCTTAAATCTAAATAATTCTCTCTTTTTCATCTTTTTATAAAAATATCTTTTTTTCTACTAAGATAAGGTCAAGTTATAGAATTTGGATTATTTATAATATCATCAATTGTTCATTCAGCTACAACCTCTCAACCATGAATTCAAGCTCAAGGTCATATATCAATTATATAATCTGATTCTCTCATAATATCCTCATCATGTTCAACAATTATAAGAGTATTTCACAAATCTCTTAATTTCTTCAAATTCTCAATAAGCATATCATTATCTCTTGGATGAAGTCAAATACTAGGCTCATCTAAAATATAGATAATTCACTCAAGTTTTGTTCAAAGTTGAGTTGCAAGCCTAATTCTTTGACTTTCTCAACCAGAAATAGTACCAGCTTTTCTAGAAATAGTTATATAATCAAGCCCAACTCAGGCTAAAAATTCAAGCCTTTCAATTATATTTTTTAAAGCTTTTTTAGAAATTTTTTCTTCACTTTTTGTTAACTTTATTTCTTTAAAAAATTTTATAGAATTAGAAACAGATAAGTCAGATAATTGTCAAATATTTAATCAATTTATATAAACTGATAAACTTTCCTGATTTAATCTATAACCATTACAAACAGGACAATCCATATCCAAAACATATTCATCATAAATTCATTTATCAGCTCATCAATCATAATATCTTCTAGTTAAAGTATTTATAACTCACTCATATTTTGAAGTAAATGTTCTTTTAGCTCAAGATTCAGTTTTAAAATGGACTTCATATTTTTTATCTCAAGTTCAATATAAAATTAAATCTTTTTCTCTTTTTGTCAAATCACTATATTTTTTATTTAAATTTATTCTATTTTTCTTTCAAACTTCCTTTAAAAATTCAAAAAAATAATCTCCTCAAAATCCAGGTCAAACTATAGCTCATTCAAGCAAAGTAAGATTTGAATTTATAACCTTTTCTTCTAAAAATACTTTTCTAACTCAAAGTCAGTGACAGTCAGGACAAGCTCAAGCATGACTATTAAAAGAAAAGCTAGAAATACTTAATTCTGCAGGAATATGACCACAATTTGAACAAACAAAAATATTTGAAAATCTTTGCTTTTCATCTTTTTTATTTTTATCTTCAGTTAAAAAAACTATTTCTAATTGTCAGTTTCAAACTTTATAGGCTAGATTTATAGAATCTTTCAATCTTTTAGTATCAGCACTATCATCAGAAGAAAAATCTTTTTTGACAAGTCTGTCTACAATAATAGAAATATTGTCTAACTTAACTGTTTCTAGCTCATCATTTACAGTAAAAATATTGTCTCAGATCGAAAATCTAATAAAACCTAAATCTAAAATCTCTTTTTTTAATTCATTTAAACTTAAAAAATCTCTGCCAAATGGAGCTTTTATTATAAATTTTCTATTATCTTCAAATTTTGAAATATAATCTATGATATCAGAAATACTATCTTTTTTTACTATAGTTCAGCATTTTATACATTTTCTATCTCAAATATTTAAATACAAAACTTTGTAGTAATCATAAATTTCAGTTATAGTTCAGACTGTAGAACGAGGGTTTTTACTTGTAGTTTTTTGATCAATTGAAATAGTTGGAGAAAGTCAAATTATTTCATTTACTTCAGCTTCTTCATCAAGTCATCAAATAAACATACGAGCATAACTTGAAAGACTCTCTAAGTATTTTTGTTGACCAACATTATAAATCGTATTGAAAGCCAAACTTGACTTTCAACTTCAAGAAACTCAAGTGATAACAGTCATTTTATTTTTTGGAATTTTTACTGAAATATTTTTCAGATTATGAGTATTTGCTCAGATAACTTCTAGATATTTTGACATAAAAAAAGATTAGTATTTATCTAACCTTTTATTTTAATCATTTTTAGAATTTATCAAGTTTTTTTATTTATTAAAAAAATATTTTTCAATTAAATCTTTATCAAATAATTCAATTTCTTTGTAATCTAAAAATCAACAAAATTCGTGTTTTTCAGGTTCCATATTTTTTAAATCAGATAAGTTTTCAACTGTAGCTAGATAATAAACTCAAAGCCAATGTTCTTCTCAAATAATCATTTTTACAGTATCAAATAAAATAAATTTATCAACTGTGAGATTAGTTTCTTCTTTTATTTCTCTAACTAAAGTTTCAGTTATTTCTTCTCAAAATTCTAAAGTTCAACCTGGAAGCATTAATTCTCAAGCTCAGTACTTTTGTTTTGAGTTCTTTTTTAAAAGTAAAACTCTATCATTTTCATCTAGAATTATAGCTCTAGTAAATATTTTAAAAACCATAATTATAAAAATTTACTTTGTAATATTGAAGTACTTTGTAAAATCGAAATACTCTTAAAATAGATTAAAAACTATTTTTTTTTGAAATATTTTTTATTTTTAAAATAACATCATTTCAAGCTAATTTTGTTAAATCATCATTTATATTTAAAATTTGAAATCATTTTATTTCTTGGGTTTCTATATTTATTTCTGAAAAATCTCAATCATAAATAAAAATATATCTAAAATCATGATGGAAATGCTGCCTTTCATCTTTTTTCTTATTTTCAGGAATGTAGTGAGTGTCTATATCTATAGGAATCATTTCATTTTGTTTATGCCAGGAAAATAGCTTTAATTGAGAAAGTCAAGTTTCTTCCATTGCCTCTCTTTTTGCAGTATTTTGCATTTCTCAATCTCACTCTTCCCAATGTCAGCCAGGAACAAGCCATTTATCAAGATTTATATTATGAATCACAACAAAATTTTGCATAGACTTATCAAAAATATAAGCTGAAGCTGTTAAGTGTCAATTAAAATTTTTTCTAGTCCATAGATTTTCATTATTCTCAAGCTGTTTTTCAAGCAATTCAAATCTTTTTTCTTCACTTTTAAAATATTTTTTATACTTTTCTAAAGTTTCTAAAATATATTTTTTATATGGATAATTCATTTTATTAATCACTAGCTATTATAAGTCAAATTATTTTTGAAGCTCAGCTTTCCTTCAGGATCTTTGAAACTTCATTTATTGTAGTTCAAGTAGAAATAACATCATCTACAATTATTATTTTTTTATTTTTGATTTGATCTAGATATTTTTTATTTATTTTAAAGCTATCTTTTAGGTTTACAAGTCTTTGGTTTCTAGTTAGCTTTGACTGTTGTTTTGTTTGTTTTATCTTTTTTAAAATATTTTTTTTATAATTTATTTTTGAAAATTTTGCAAAACTTTTTGCTAAAACTTCAGAAGAATTATATCATCTTTTCCACTTTCTCAAAAAATAGCTAGGAATAGATATAACTAAAAAATCATCTAATTTTCTAATTTTTTCATTTCTTATAAATTTTTCATAAAGATAATATCAAAATTCTTCTAAAATTTCTCTTTTTCAATAAAATTTTCAGTCTTTTATAAGTTTCTGTATAGTTTTGTTTTTATAGTGTTTTAAAACTAAAATTTTATCATAAAAAACAGTATTTTCTTTTTTACAAGATTCATGAACTTCAAAATTTTTTGAAAAATTTTTACAAACATAGCAAATTTCCTCAAAATCATAAAAAATCTTCAGACAATCTTCACATAAAAATTTTCAGTGTTTTTTACAGGAATAGCATTTTTTTGGAGCTATAAAATCAAAAATAAATTTCAAAATTTGCATTTTTTATAGATTTTAAAGTCTAATTTAAAGCATCTTCACATAATATTCACATTTCTTTTTACAGATTTTTCAAAATAAAACTTACACTATCAACTCAAAAACCTGTCATTCATTTGTTTACATAAGCATAAGGTTCATAGCTATTTAATGCTGTTCAAGCTATATCTAAGTGAGTATATTTTTCAGAATTTAAACAAAAATTTACCAAAAATGCTGCTCACATAGTACTTCAGGCTTTTACTCAAGTTGAAAGATTTTGTAAATCAGCAATTTCAGATTTTGTTTGATCTATAAAATAATCATCAAAAGGAAGTTTGTTGTACTTTTCAATATTTTTTTCTGAATAATCTAAAAATTTTTGAATTAATTTTTCATCATTTCACATAATTCATGCATATCTAAATCCTAGAGCAATCATACAAGCTCAAGTCAAAGTAGCTATTGAAATAATTTTATCTAATTTATAGTTTTTGCTTATATAAGAGATTCAATCAGCCAAAACTAATCTTCATTCTGCATCAGTATGAATAACATCTACTGTTTGTCAAGAGTAAGATTTTAAAATATCACTTGGTTTATAACTATCTCAAGAAATATGATTTTCAGCTAAAACAACACAGGCAACTATATTTACTTTTAAATCTTTTTGGTCAAGTTCTTTCATAATACTAAAAACACTTCCTGCTCAACACATATCTCACTTCATTTCATACATAAAATCTCCTGGTTTTACTTGAATTCATCCTGTATCAAAAGTAACTCCTTTTCAAACAAGTCAAATTGTTGGAAATTTTTTATCAATAATTCTTTCAAAAATAACCATATAAGGCTTTTTAGAACTTCATTTTCAAACTGCTTCTAAAAGTCAAAGTCAAAGTTTTTTTATCTTTTCATAATCGAAAACTGTGATTTTTGTATTTTTAAACTTAGTTTTTTTGATTAGTCAAGCAAAAATCTCTGGATAAAGCTCATTTGAAGGAGTATTTCAAAGATTTCTAGCAAAAATTATATTTTCAATAGTTCAAAGTCTATCATCAAAAATCTTTTCAGTTTGTTTATCAACAAGAAAAAATACTTTATCTTGACTTTTTATTTTTTTATATTCTTCAAACTTGTATCTTCATAAAATAGAGTGATTTAACAAAGTTTCAACATTTTGTGAGTTATTTGTTAAAATAGTAAAATTATTTGGAAGTTTTCAAATTTCTTTTCAAAGTAAATAATCTAAATTTTTTCATTTTTGATCTGAAAAAACATAAATAAATAACTTTTTAAAATCATTTTTTCACAAAAAATATTCAAAAAGTCAATTTTTCTTTTTTTCTATTTTCTCAAAAATATCATCTTTTATAGCTTTAGTTAGCTTTAAAAAAGATAAATTATTTAAATCTGTTTTTTTTTCCAAAAGGAAAAATAAGTTTGAATTTGAAACTTTATCCAAACTAAAAATTTTTGTAACCATAAAAAAATTATTTAAAAAATAAAATCAAGAAATAATATAATCTTAAAATAAAAAATAACAAAAGAAAAATAAAAATTACATAAACACAAAAAGCAGAAGCATAATTTCAATATTTTTTATAAAGAAGATAATTAAAAGTTATATTAAATAAAAGTACTAAAAAAAGTAAAGTTGAAAATCAAAAATTAAAAATATAATAAAGTGAAATAAAACTAGAACAGAAATTTAAAAAAAGTCAAAAATAACGAATATTTTCCTTTTGAACTCTAAAATATTTAGCATTTGAAATAAAGTTAAAGCTTAAGTCAGAAAAAAGAAAAAAAATAATTCCAAACAAAATAAAAGTATCATAAAAAATCTTTCCTGAAATTAAAAGTCAGAAAAAAATTATATAAAATCAGATATAAAATATTTTTACATTTTGTTTTATTTTTTGAAAAATAGGATCAATTTTTACTTTTGGAGAAAAATATATAAAAAATATAATTCACAAAACCAAAAAGAAAGCCGATTCATAAAGTAAATTTGGAGACAAAGATTCTATTTTAAATCTAGTAAAATGCATTCAAAAAATACTTTTTCCTAATTTTAAATTATAGAAAAAATAAAATATAGCTGAAAATAGGCAAGAAATAAAAAAAAGGAGTAATCTCATTTCAACTAGAAAGTTAAAAATTAATTACTCATAATATAATTATAAATGAAAAAAGTGCAAAATTTAGAATTACAAAAAATATATTTTTAGAAAATGAAAGTAAAATATAAGCTAAAATTATACCTATAAATAGATAAATTCAAGAAAAATTATATTCTCAAAAATCTCAAAAATGATAGTTTATATTTATTAAAATAAGAAAAATTATTACATATAAAAATATAACATAAAATAAATTTTTTCTAACTAATTCAAAAAATTGGCTTAAATTTACAAAAAATCAACTAAATGATTTTACAACTAAAGAATAAGAAAAAACTTTTCATTCAAGCCTTGACTTAAGTAAAAAAATATTTTGCTTTATAACTGTTCTTTTTAAATAAGTCATTTCTTTAAGTTCTTTGTCTCTAAGTAGTTTGAAAAAATTTTTGAAAATATAAATTGTATTTTCTCTAAGTTTTTCTTCATATTTACTTAAATAAAGCTGAGTTCTAACATAAGAATGTGATTCTTTATCTACAACTTCATAGCTTTTTATAGGTCTTTCCTTTTTCCTAAAAAATGATTTTAAATAATCTACAAATTGTTTAGTTTGATATCAAATATCTCTATCTTTTTCTATGAATTTTTCTTTTGAACCAAAATCTTTTAAAAGCTTATTTGTCTCATTTAAAAGCTCTCTATTTTTTTGATCTTTTGTTTCTTCAAGTTTTGCAAGCTCAAGTTTTCAAATTTTTTGTAAAGCAAGTTCTCAAATTTCCTTTAACTTTGAAATATTTGTAGATTTTTTTAATTTTATTATTGAATTATAAATATTTTCAAATTTATGTCTTTGTTCTGAATCAAGATTAACAATAGAATTTCATAAAATCATTGATTCTAATTTTCATAAAACATGAACTATAAGTTTATTTGTTTCTTCTAATTCTTTTTTAAGATAAAATTGATCAATATTTATATTTTCTCATTTTTCTTTTTTTATTTTATCTCTAAGTTCATCTATTTTATCTCTCTTATTTCTAAAAATAAGCTCATACTCTTCTTTTAATTCATTTAAAATTTTATCTTTTTGCTCTTGGCTTAAATCTTTATCTTTTTCTGAATAAATAGAGATAATATCATATTCTAGGTTTTTAGTAAGATTTACATAAACTTTAAAAATATCATCTCAAGCTATTTTTCAATGTTTAAATTCTCAATTTCTATATCACTCAAAAATAAAAGTAGTTCAAACATCCTCTATTGATTTTATTTCTTCAACACCTAAAATAGAGTATCACTCCTTGTGAACCCTATCTCTTGCAGCCATTTCATTGTCTGCTTTAAAAATGATGCTGTATCTTTTAGAATCCTTTGATACAGATATTTTATAATTAGGCATTTTATTAAAAATAAAAATTAAGCAATTGGATTTTCTACTTTAGAATTTAAAGCAGCAAAAAAGTCTATTCATTTTTTTTCTAGTTCTTCAGCAAAAATATTATTTAAATTTTTACAACATTCTATAAGCATTTTTTTATCAGGATTTTGAAATAAATCATGTATTCTTTCAATATTATAGCTTAAATGATTTTCTTCAGCTAAAAAATTATTTGCTTCAAAAATATTTTCATTATTTGTTTTTAAATTTTCCATTTTTTACAATTTATTAATTAAAAAATTAAAAGAGTTTAATTCTTCTTTTCTTTCTTCTGCTTCCTTTAATTTCATTCAAGATATAACAGAAAAATTATTTTTTTGTATATCTTCCAAATTTTTTAACTCCAAATTTTTTACAAAGTTTGTAAGTTCATCATAAATTCTATTTATTCAATCTTCATCTAAAATATCTAATGCTTGAATATAAAGAGCTTTTTGACTTTCTGGAATTTTTAAGTCTACAAACATATCATTTATCATATTTATTCTTTGTTCAATTTTTTTTCTCTTTTTCAAAAAATCAAATATCATATTTTTAATATTAATTACTATTTTTTATATTGTATCATAATTTTTTTTATAAAACAAAAATTTTAACATTTAAAAATCTAAACTCTTAGTTTTTTTATTTTATTAAATATAGTATTATTAATAATTATTTTTGTTAAATTGTTAAATTATTTATTTAAAGGAGAAAATAAAATTTTAATTTTTAACATAAAAAAATATTTTAATTTTTTTTATTTACTTAAAAATTAAAAACAATGATTAAACATTTTTTTAACAAAATTATAAAAATAAATATTGACTTGTTTTTTCAATTAAAAATATATAATTATAAAATCTAAATTATAAAAAATAATTTTTAACAACAAAAAATGAATTCTAAACAAAATAAAAATTTTTTAACATTTTTTTTAATATATTTAACAATTTTTTTACTTTGATTTTTGACATCAGAGGCTTTTGACTTTTATAATGCTGAACAAAAACTTATTATTATCGACAAAAATGTCAATAACTCAAAAGAAGACTCTTTAAATCTAGACAAATATTTTTCTGTTTATGATAAAATAAAAGATAATTATTATGATTTTTGAGATGTAAAAAAAGAAGATTTAGTAGAAAAATCTATTGTATGATTAGTTAGTTGATTAAATGATCCTTATACTGAATACTTTAACCCAAATGAAAATAAAAACTTTATGAGTTCACTTTCATGAGATTTTGAATGAATTTGAGCTGTTTTAGAAAAAGTTGATCTTTGAGTAAAAATTACATCAGTTGTTGAAAATTCTCCAGCAGAAACTGCATGAATAAAACCTTGAGATATTGTTACAGATGTAAATTGAATAAATATTGCAAAAATGTCTACAACAGAAGTCATAGCTCTTATAAAATGACCAGCTTGAAAAGAAGTAAATTTAGTTTTAAAAAGAGGTGATGAGACTATAGAAAAACAATTGTTTACAAAAGCTATAGTTATTCCTTCTATAGCTTGAAAAGAGATTGATGATGATATTTGATATATTTGAGTAGCTACCTTTTGAGATAAAACTTGAACAGAGTTTAAAAAAGAGCTAGAAAAACTAAAAAATAAAAAATGAATAATAATAGATTTAAGGGATAATGGTTGAGGTTATCTAGAAATTGCTGTAAATATGCTTGAAAATTTTATTAAAAGATGAGATGTTATAGCTTATACTAAATATAAAGACTGAAAAAAAGATACTTATTATAGCAGGTCACTTTGAGATTTATATAATTGAAAAATAGTTGTTTTAATGAACTGATTTTCAGCTTCTGCTTCAGAAATATTTGCATGAGTTATGAAAGATTATCAAAAAGCTATTTTAGTTTGAGAAAAAACTTATTGAAAAGGTTCTGTTCAACAACCTATTGAGCTAAAAGATTGAAGTATGATAAAAATAACTATTGCAAAATGGTTTACTCCAAAAGATAAAAATATTGATAAAGAATGAATAGAACCTGATGTTGAAGTAAAGCTTACAAAAGAAGATGTAGAAAAAAAGTATGATAGACAATTAGAAGAGGCAAAAAAGGTTTTAAAATCTTATTTAAATAGTACTTCTATGCAACTAAGTATTGATAATTATAAAAAAGATAACAAATAATTTATTTTTTAAAAATGGGACTATGAATTATATATTTATAAAAAAATTAATTTTGTTTAGTTAAAATAATATTTTTTCTAATTTTTATTATTTAACTTTTTTAAAATTATGCTAAAAAATACAGATAAAGAAATATTTGACTTAATTGTTTCTGAACAAAATAGACAAGAAAATGAATTAGAACTTATTGCTTCAGAAAATTATGCTTCCCTTGATGTTTTAGAGGCAGCTTGAAGTATTTTATCAAATAAATATAGTGAAGGTTATCCCTGAAAAAGATATTATGCTTGACAAGAAAATATTGATAAAATAGAAACTTTAGCTATAAATAGAGCAAAAGAACTTTTTTGAGCAGAGTATGTAAATGTACAACCTCTTTCTTGAAGTCCAGCAAATCTTGCAGTTTACCTTTGAGTTTTAAATCCTTGAGATAAAGTTCTTGGTTTGAGTTTAGACCAATGATGACATTTAAGTCATGGTCATCCTTTGAATTTTTCTGGACTTTTATATGAGATAATTCCTTATTTTTTAGATAAGCAAACAGAACTTATAGACATGGATGAGGTTGAAAAACTAGCTTTAGAACACAAACCAAAAATGATTCTTGCTTGATTTTCTGCTTATTCTAGAAACATTGATTGGAAAAGATTTAGAGAGATAGCTGACAAAGTTTGAGCAATACTATTTGCTGATATTGCTCATATTGCCTGACTTGTTGCAGCTTGAGCTTTAGAAAATCCTGTTACTTATTGTGATATAGTAACTACAACAACTCACAAAACTTTAAGATGACCTAGATGAGCTATAATTATGTCAAAAGCTAAATTTGAGCAACAATTAGCAAGAGCTGTTTTTCCTTGAGTTCAAGGTTGACCACATGAAAACTTAGTTGCTGCAAAAGCTGTAGCATTTAAAGAAGCACTACAACCAGAATTTAAAGAATATGCTAAACAAGTTATAAAAAATGCTCAAACTCTAGCTTTAGAACTTCAAAAAAATGGTTTTAGAATAATATCTAATTGAACAGATAATCACTTAATTTTACTTGATGTTTTCTGAAGTGTTTGAGTAACTTGAAAAGAAGCTGAAGTAGCTTTGGAAAAAATATGACTTTCAGTAAATAAAAATATGATTCCATATGATCCAAGAAAACCTCTTGATCCTAGCTGAATTAGAATTTGAACTCCAGCTGCTACAACTAGATGAATGAAAGAAACAGAAATGCTTCAAATAGCTGATTTTATAACAAAAGCTATAAAAAATCATCAAGATGAAAATTACTTGACAAATTTAAAAAATGATGTAATTGAGCTTTGTAAAAAATTTCCTATTTATGAGAAATAAAAAATCTTGACAAATTTTGTCAAGATTTTTTCTATTTTAAGCTTACTTCAATTTTGCAAAGTACTTTTATATCACAAAGTACTTCAATATTACAAAGTATATTATAACATAATTTTATATAATGTCTTAAAAATTACTATAATAATTTTGCTTTTTATATTCAAAATTGTTTTTATAAAATTAGAAAATATATAATTTTTTATAACTACTTTTTGACAAAATTTTTTTTATAAATATAATTCTAAATGTTAGAAAAAACTAACTGTTATTATTTTATTTTTCAATAAAGATTATATTATAAAATTAAAACTATGGAAAATATAATAGAAGTAAAAGGTTTTTCAAAATATTTTTGAGATAAGCAAGTTTTGAAAAATATAAGTTTTTCTGTAAAAAAATGAGAAATTTTTGCTTATCTTGGTTCAAATTGAAGTTGAAAAACTACAACAATTCGTTCACTTTTGGATATTTATAAAGCTGATTCTTGAGATTTAAAAATACTTTGACAAAATATAAATGAGGATATTTTTAACAAAATTTGATATTTACCAGAAGAAAGAGGCCTTTATTTAGATGAAACTGTTTATGATATTTTATATTTTTTTGCAAAGTTGAAATGACTGTCTGATTCTAAAGTGAAAGAAAATATTGATAAGTTTTTAAAAAGAATTGATTTAGAAGATAAGAAATTTGTAAAAATTAAAAAATTATCTTCTTGACAACAACAAAAAATACAGCTTTGAGTTGCTATTATTCATGATCCAGAAATTTTGATTTTGGATGAACCTATGAAGTGACTTGACCCTGTAAATAGGCAGCTTTTTATAAATATAATTCTTGAAGAAAAAGCTAAATGAAGAACAATTCTTTTTAGTTCACATCAAATGGAAGATGTTGAAAAAATGGTTGATAGTTTAATTATTTTGAAATCTTGAGAAATAGCTGCTTACTGAAAGCTAAAAGAAGTAAAAAATAAATATTGAGAAAATACAATAAAATTATGATTTGAATGAAATTTCAAAGAAAATAATGAACTTTTTGAAGTAAAAACTATTACAAATAATTTTGTTGAATTAAAAATAAATGATGGTATTTCTTCTCAAGATATATTAAAATATTTCCTTGATTTAGGCTTAAATATAAATAAATTTGAGTTTTCAGAACCATCTTTAAATGATATTTTTATTTCTATAAATAAATAAAATGAAAAAAATACTTATTGTTGCAAAAAAAGAATTCACAAAAAATGTGAAAAAAATATGATTTTGGATTTCGACTTTTCTTCCAGTTTTGATTATGATTATATTTTGAAGTATAAGCTATTTTTCAACTATTCAAACTGAAAAAAATATTTCTGAAAAAAATGAAAAGATAAAAAATGTCTATATTTATGATGAATCTTGAATAATTAAAAAAATAGATAATTGAAAAAATATAGTTATGGTTTCAAACTATGATGAATGATATAATGGATTCATTTGAAACAAAGAAAATATTTTTATACACTATAAAAAAGATTTAGCTGAGAAAAAAGATATAGATTTATTTGTAAATGGTGATTGACTTGCTAGTTATTGAAAGATTGCTGAAGATATATTAAAACAAAGTATTACTGAGCAAATAAGCCAAAAAGATTTATTAAACTTATACACTTCAACTTTTAAAGTTACAACAAAAGCATTTGAAGATTGAAAAGAAATTCCTTGAATATGAAATAAAACTATAATTTCTTCTGTTTGAGCACTTATTTTCTTTTTTATAGTTACTTTTTCAAGTTCTAGTATGCTTACTTCTTTGACTCAAGAGAAAGAAAATAGAACTATTGAAGTTGTTTTATCTTCTGTTAGTATAAAAGATTTTATTGTTTGAAAAGTTTTATGATTACTTTCAGTTACACTTTTTCAATTTTTTCTAATTTCAATTCTTCCTATAATATGATTAATTGCTTTTAGAGATATGATTCCACAAGATATTTATGTAACTTTGTCTACTATATCTGTGTTTGATTGGATAATGATGCTATTTTATATTATTTGTGGTGTTTTGATTTCTTCTTGTATAATGGTTGCTATTTGATGAATCACTTCAAATTCAAAAGAAGCTGCAAATTATTCTTCACCTATTATACTTTTGAGTCTTATTCCTATATATTTAGCCTGAATTATAACTTCAAATCCTAAATGATGAGTTTCTCTATTTTTTAGTTATTTTCCAAATACATCATCAATAGTTTTACTTTTCAGAAGTTGAGCAGACTCACTTTTCCCAGTTGAAAAAATTATAGCTCCAGTTGTTTCTATATTTTATGTAATTATTATAATATTTGTCGCAAAAAAGATATTTGAAATGTGAGTTTTTGAAAGTAATAAGAAATTTTCTTTTAAAAATATTTTTAGGAAAAACTAATTTATAATACTTGTCAATTTAAATTGACATAAAAATCTTGATTATTTAGAGAAAAAGAGTAGATTATAGACAATAATTTTTAATTATGTCTACTATGTACACATATACAAGACAAGATGTTGCTGAACTTTTATGAATCTCAACAAGAAGTGTTGATAGATATATTAAGGCTTGAAAATTGAGATCAAAAAAAGAGTGAAAGATTGTTTATGTAAATAATGAAGATGTAAAAAATCTATGATGAACTTGAGAAGTGAAGCATGAAATAATAGATAAAAAAGAGTATGAAGAATCAAAAAAAGAAAAACAACAACAAGAAGAAAAAAATATTGAAGTAGTAGAAAAAAAAGAGCTTCCTAAATCAAAAGAAATAGAAGTAAAAACAAATTTTAAAACCTATCCTTTAGATGAAGTTTATTATGATTTAAGAAATGAAATAAAGCAAAAAGATGAGGTAATTCAAGATTTGTCAATAAAACTATGAAGGGCTGAAGAAATAGTAAAAAACTCTGTTTCTATGATAGATTTCAAAAGATCTCAAATGCTTTTAGAAGATTCAAAAACTCATCTTGGTTCAGCTATAAGTGACTTAAAGACAAAAAATGAAGATTTAGAAAAAAAATTGAAATATGAAAAAACTACAAATTGGATACTTATTATAACAGTTATAGTATTGCTTACTATTGCTTGAGCTGTTTGGTTTATGAATATTTAAAAAAAAATTGAAAAAATCTTGGAAATTTATATAATGTCCAAGATTTTTTGTTCTCATAGTTCAATGGATAGAACAATCCCCTCCTAAGGGATAGATACAGGTTCAATTCCTGTTGGGAACACCATACTTGAATTTAAAGATTTTATTAAATCAAATAACTCAAAAGGCTTTATTTTAAGCCTTTTTTTTGATCTACCTCAAGTTCGATAACTATTAAATTAAAAAAGTATTTTCTACCTTTCATACTTTCCTTTCAAATCTTCTAAATCTATCTCAAAAATAACAGGTCTTCAGTGAGGACAAGTAGCAGAATAATCTAAAACAGCATCATTTAAAAGTTTATTTATTTCAAAAAGACTTAATTTATTTCAAAATTTTATAGATCATCTACAGGCTGCATAAGCAAAAACTCTGTTTTTTACTTCTTGTAAAGTTTTTGATTTGTTAAATTTATGCTCTCAAATATCATCTAAAATTCATAAAAAAATATCTTTTATGTTTTCTTTTTTTATAAAATCAGGTATTCAATTAACTAAAATACTATTTCAAGCAAGGATTTCTAAATCAAATCACATTTCTTTGAAAATATCTATATTTTCTTCTAAAATATCCATTTCATTTGGATTTAAAATAATGTTTTCTCAGATAAGTAACCATTGACAATTCTGTTTATTTTCTTTTGAATTTTTGATTAGCTTTTCATAATTTATTCTTTCAGCAAGAGCATGTTGATCATAAATTTGTATTCAATTTTTAGTTTCTACAATTATGTAGGAATTATGAGCTTGTCAGATTATTTTTCATAATTTTGTATAATGTAAATCATTTGTCAAATTTAAATCTTCTAGAGAATTCTTTGGCTCTAAAAAAGTATTTTCTTTAGAAAAAGAATTATTTATAGTAGATTGTCAAGGATTTACATTTGTATTTTTGTAAGGAGAATAATCTTTAAATTTTGTTCATGATGGAACATAGTATTTTTCTTGACTTTTAGAAAAATTATTGTCAGTAATCTGAAGATTATGTGAAGATTGTGTGAAGATTGTGTGAAGATTTTCTGTTTCTAAAATATCATTTTCAGTTTTTACTAGGCTTAAATTAGATAATTTTTCATTTATGCTATGATAAAAAATCCTAAAAATATTTTGTTCATTTGCAAATCTTACTTCCAATTTTCTTGGATGAACATTTACATCAACTAATGTTGGATCTATTTCTAAATTTATAATATAAGCTGGAAAGCTAGAATGAGGGATAAATCTATTATAAGCATCAGAAATGGCTTTTGAAATCAAAACAGATTTTATAGGTCTTTTATTTACAAAAATAACTTGTCTATTTTTGTTATTGAAGCTTACTTTTGGATCTGAAATAAATCAACTAACTTTCATTCAAGTCATTTCAAAGTTTAGCTCTATTAAATTTTCTGCAAAATCTTCTCAGTAAACATTATAAATTCTATTTAGTAAGTCTTCACCTTGTCTGTATTTAAAAGAAATTCTTCAATCAGATATAAATTCAAATCATATTTTTGGGTGAGATAAAGCGATTTCTTGTAAATATTTTGAAGTATAATTTGCTTCTGTTTTTGGTTTTTTTAGATAATTTAATCTTGCAGGAGTATTATAAAATAGGTTTTTTACAAATATTTTGCTTCAAACTTCACTTGCTGTTTCTATAATTTTTTGTTTTTCTCAATCAATTATTCACAATAAAAATCACTTTTGTCAAGAAACTTTTGAAATTATTTTCATATCTGAAACTGATGATATAGATGCCATTGCTTCACCTCTAAATCAAAAAGTTATTACATTGTACAAATCATCTAGATTTTTTATTTTTGAGGTGGAATATTTTTCAGCTATAACTTCTAAATCATCTTTTTCTATTCCTATTCAGTCATCTGTTACTATTATTTCATCTATTCAGCCATTTGTTATTTCAACTTTTATATTTTCTGCTTTTGCATCTATAGAGTTTTCAACTAACTCTTTTACTACAGAAAAGGGTCTTTCTACTACTTCTCAAGCTGCTATTTGGTTTGCTAAATTTTTATCAAGTTTTAAAATCTTTCTCATTTTTTGTTCTTTAAAATAAATTTTTGATATTTTACTTAAAATACAAAAAAAATCTAGAAAAATTTTTATTAATCTAGATTTTTAAATAATTATTTTTCAGATTTTTTTTCTTCTTTTTTGTTTTTTCTTAAAGCATTTATTGCCATAAAATAGGATATAGTCATTTTTTTTATTTTTTCATAATAGTCAGCTAAATCAACAAAAGGTCAAAGTATTTTTAAAATTCTCATCAAAATCAGAACTAACAAAGTTCCTATAACACTTGTAAATACTATTAAAACTATAAATAATGCATCCAAAACAGTTAAAGTCATGAGAAAAAAATTATTTTTTAAAATTGTTCAATTGATTCTTCTATATTCATTTTAAAAGATTTTGAAATTTTTTCAATATTTTTTTCTCAAATTATTTTTTTATAGATTTCTTTATCTTCAAAAACTAACATTGTTGGCAATTCTGTAACTCAATATTCTTCTTCAAAATTCACTCATTCTATGTTTTGTTTTGATAGCATTATGATAATATTTTGTGAAAATGCTTTTGTTTTTAAAACAGGAAACATCAAAGAAATACTTTTGTAAAAATCACTTGTTTCATCTGCTATTATCAAAATAGTTTTATGCTTAAAATACTTTATTTCTCAAGTTTCTGGATTTTCAAAGCTAGTAGTTTCAGATTTTTTTATAAAATCTTCTAAATCTTTTTTTGTTTTTATTGAAAATGTAGAGCTTCAAGAAATCTTTTTTGCAGAATAATTTATAGCTTTTTTGAATGTATTTTTTGTTCATTCTGTAAATTTTTTAAATCATTCTTTAAATCACATAAATTTTTTTTATTAATTAAAATTTTTTAATATTTTATCATAACAAATATTTTTTTGCAAAAAAGATTTGCTTTTTTTAGAAAAATTAATATGATATGCGAAATTTCAAGAGAAATTTATATATTATATAATAATTTTACAAAATGACAAATGTTGAATTAGTTAAAAAAGTTCAAGAATCATTTTTACAAGAAGGTAGAGAAGATTACAGAACTTGAATGGAAGTAGAAGTTTATCAAACTATAAAAGAGGGTAATAAAGAAAGACTACAAAGATTTAAATGAATAATTATAAAAACATCTGGTAAAACTCCTCTTGAAAAAACTATCACTGTTAGAAGAAAAATTGGTGCTTTTGGTGTAGAAAAGATTTTCCCAATTCATTCTCCAAGCATTCAAAAAATAGAAATAATTAGACAATTTAAAGTTAGAAAGAAATCAATTAAATTTATTAGAGATTTGACTGGTAAAGCTGCTAGACTTAAAGAAATTAGATAATTTTTGAGAATCCTGAAAAAATTCAGGATTTTTTTTGTGATTTTAAAAAATTTTTATATAATAACAAAGTAATTTTATAAACTAAAGAAAATTTTATGAATTTTAAAGATTTAAGCTTAGAAGAGATTATCTCAAAAATAAAATCAAAAGAAACAACTAAAGAAGATGTTTTTAAATATTTTTTAGATAGAATACAAAAGTATGATCCAAAAGTACAATCATATAATTTTGTAAATGAAAATTGACTAAATATTGAAACTGATAATGAATCAGTTTTGGCTTGAGCTCCTATTGCAGTAAAAGATATTTTTTGTGAAAAATGAATTCCTACAACTTGTAGTTCAAAAATGCTAGAAGATTTCAAACCACCATTTGATGCCTTTGTTATAAATAATTTAAAAGAGGCTTGATTTTCTAGTCTTTGAAAAGTAACAATGGATGAGTTTGCTATGTGATCAACAAATGAAACTTCAGCTTTTAAAAAAGCTGTAAATCCTTGGTGAACAAATAGAATTCCAGGAGGTTCTTCAGGTTGATCAGCTGCTTCAGTTGCTGCTTGACTTGCTCCTGCTGCACTTGGAACAGATACAGGTTGAAGTATAAGACAACCTGCAAGTATGTGTAATCTTGTTTGATTTAAACCAAGCTATTGAAGAAGTAGTAGAAATTGAATTATGGCTATGGCTTCAAGCCTAGACTGTCCTTGAACTCTTACAAAGACTGTAAAAGATGCTGCTTTACTTTATGAGATAATGAATTGAAATGATCCTCTAGAAAATACTTCTTTACCAGGAAAAGATATAGTTGATCCAAAAATCTGGGAGAAAAAAGATTTAAAATGATTTAAAATCTGAGTTCCAAAAGAATATTTTGAAGAATGATTGGATTTATGAGTTAGAAAAACTATAGAAGAAGCTATAGAAAAACTAAAAGAACTTTGAGCTGAGATAAAAGAAATATCTCTTCCTATGACAAAATACGCAATAGCAACATACTATATCATAATGCCAGCTGAAGTTTCAACAAATCTTTCAAGATATGATTGAATTAGATTTTGATATAACTCTGATAAAAATTATGAATCTACAGATGAACTTTTTATAAATAATAGAACAGAAGCATTTTGAAAGGAACAAAAAAGAAGAATTATTTTGGGATCTTATGTCCTTTCAGCATGATTTTATGATGCTTACTATAAAAAAGCTACTCAAGTTAGAACTTTGATTATAAAAGACTTTGAAAAAGCTTTTGAAGAAGTAGATGCTATCATTTCTCCTGTTTCACCAAGTGTTGCTTGGAAAATCTGAGAAAAAATAGATGATCCTTTGAAGATGTACCTAGCTGATGCTTATACTATTCCTGCTTCTCTTGCAGGTCTTCCTGGTATATCAGTTCCAGCTTGATTTGCTGAAAGTCAAGATCAAGAAAAAGAATTACTTCCAGTTTGACTTCAAATTCTTACTCCTAGACTAGAAGAACAAAGACTTTTTGAAATAGCTTATGCTTTTGAACAAGCTACAAACTATGCAAAACAAAATCCAAAAGGCTTTGATGACTAAAATTTTAGTTTTATAACTATTAAAAAAAAATGTGAAATTATTTAATTTGTAGTTTAAAAACTTCATGAATACTAAAAACATATTTTTTTCATCTTATAGATTTATTTTATACTTGAATTGAATATTTAGATCCAGTAATTATAATATTTTTTTCACACTCTTTTATATCTTTTCCTTTTTCATTTTTTGAAGTTCTGTTAGATTCAGATAGACAAGATGGTCTTTTATTATATATTATTGCAATTGCTATTCTTTTATTAGCCTGAATTATTATAGACTTAATTTTATACTTTTTATGAAAATATCTTTGAAAATATTTAAAGTTTAAATATGAAAGTAAGAAATTATTTTATATATTTTTAAGATTTGTACCAATAATCTGAATATTTTGAACATTTATCTGAGCTTTATTATCAAAAGATTTTGATTATAAAAAAGATTTTTTAAAGATATTTATATGAAATGTGCTTTTTGTAATATTTAATATTTCATTTTGGGTAATACTAAGACATTTTTGTTGATTTTTTCCTGAATTATTTTAATTTTGTAATTATAAAAAAATGTGAGATTATTTAATTTGCAGTTTAAAAACTTCAGAAATGTTTCAGTTATATGAAGTTTATACTTGAACTTTAATTCAAACTTGAATTTATTATTTAGATTTATCTTTAAATATATTTTTTTCACATTCTTTTATTTCTCTTGCTTTTTATATATTTCAACTTGTTTTACAATGAAGGGCTAGTGTTTATGAATATATTGAAATAACAATCATACTTTTACTAGCTTGATTTATAATAGATATTGTCTTATATTTTTTATGAAAATATCTTTGAAAATATTTAAAATTTAAGTATGAAAGTAAGAAGCTATTTTACATATTTTTGAGATTTGTACCAATAATATGAATATTTTGAGCATTTATTTGATCTTTATTATCAAAAGAATTTGACTATAAAACAGATTTTTTAAAGATATTTATATGAAATTTACTTTTTGTAGTGTTTAATATTGTATTTTGGGTGACTTTTGCATATTTTTGCTGAAATTTTACTGAGTAAAATAAAAAAGCCATATCATAAGATATGGCTTTAAAATTACTTCATTTAGGATAAACTCCTGTCATATGGGGAATTTGTCTTTTTGTAAATCAATCTTTTTTAAAAAATTTGCAAAAATAACTACTTTTATGATAAAATAGAAGTAGTTATTTTTTTATAAAATTTTTATGAATCCATTAACAAATATTCCAGATCAAAATCAAGCTAATACTATTGAAGTTTGAGCTAATCCTGAACAAAAAGAGCAATTTGATAAAAATAGACAAGAATTTGAAGATAAATATGAACAAAAACTAAAAAATATTCTTCCAGAAAATATTTTTAAAAAAATTTCTGGTTCTTTTGAGTTGAATTGAAATATTGATTCTACAGTTAATTCATTGAAAGATAGCTGAATTTCAGAGGATTCTATAGCTTTGATAAAAGATTTTTTAAATAATGATGTAACGATTTCAAAAGAAAATTTGGATAAGATAAACAATGAGATTACAGAATTTTCAAACTGAAAAAACCTAGATATGAAACTTTGAGATTTGATTTGAAAAACTGTACAAATGGCTGAACAAAACGAAAATGATAAAATATTTGATTTAGCACAAAAAGCTAGACAAATTCAGCAAAATGGCACAATTGAGCAAAAATCTTCTATTATAGCAGAACTTGAAACAAATCTTTGAAATGATGATTTAAACAAAACATTTTTGCAAAAAGATCCTGAAATCCAAGAAAAACAACAAAAACAAGAAACTCAAGAAAATATAATTCCATCTCCAGAATCTTCAGAAGAGTTTGTAGAAAATGATACCTGAAAAGTAGAAATTTGAGATTATGAATCGGATTCACAACTTGAAGAATCAAGTTTGTTTTGAAATACTCAAGAAATAGAAAATGAAAAATTGGATAATTCTCAAGCCACAGAAAATGTTTGAAATACTGAAGAAAAACCTGAAAGTAAGCAAACTACAGATTATTCTTCTATAAATTGAGAATTTTTTCCTATTTTAGAAAATCTAAAAAATGATCAATCAATCACAAATGAACAATTTGAAAAAATAAATAAAGATTTAGCTTCTGCTAGCTGACAAGAAAAAACTGATAAATTTTTAAATTCTATTGAAGATATTCCAAATTCTGAATCGAAAGAAAATATTTTAAAAAGATTTAAAAAACCAGAACCAGTAACAGAAGAAAACTTTGATAAAACAGCTTTTTCTGATGATTTAAAATGAAAAATAGATTTAGATAAGTCTGTTTGATGACTTGAAACAATGCTTGCAGAAAACTATATTTATTTGCCAAATAAAGAAAGTTGACAAGAGCAAAACAGAGAAAAAAGCTTAAATACTTCAATGGATGTAACTTTAAACAAAATAATAAATAATAAAACAAATGAATTTAAGCAAAATAATGCAGAACTGATTTGAAATATAAAACAAGAAAGTAATTTAAATGTAAAATACCAGTTACTAAAAAAGCTTTACAAAAATTCACTACTAGAAGATGCAAAATATGGTTGAAAAAAATGAGCTGAAGAGCTAAATCATAAAAAATCTGCATTAAAAGAAAGATATAAGCAAATTCTTGAAGAAATAGCTAAAACTCAAAAAAATTCTAATCAAGAAGAAAAAAATCAAAAAATGCAAGAATTGCAAAAAGATAGGGAAAAAGTAGAAAAAGAGGCAAAAGAAATTTGAGATTTTGAAAAAGAACTTGGTAATGTTGAAGCTGAAGTATCTTGATTATCTTGATGAAAAAATGACAAATTACAACAAAATAATTCTATAGAAAAAAAAGAATAATTTCAAAATTATTCTTTTTTGTTTGCCATAAAATAGATGATTATAAAAGCCATAGCGATTAGATAAATTAATTCATAATATCATTTGTACTCTCAAAAATTTGTTTTTAAAACCAGAAAATCCATACTTCAAAAAGTATTTACAACAGTTATATCCCATTTCAACAATAAGTAAGCAAAAAATCAAATAATTATTCACAATTTTGCAAAAACTAAGTACAAAATTACTGATAAAAATCAAAAAAGCATTGCTAGAGGAATACTCCAAGAAACAAGTAAATTTGAGATAGGAGAAATTATTGATAATTGTCAAAAACTGAAAATCATTACTGGCAAAGTGAAAACTAAAGCTGAAAGAGTTATAGAAATAGCAGATCTAATCTCAAAAATATTTGGTAAAAATTTAAATAAATTATTAAAAAATTTTTCTGTATAAATTATTCATAAAACTGCTAAAAAGCTTAAATGAAGAGAAACATCATAATTTATAGAAAAAGGGTTGAAACTTACCATTATTACAAGTGTCAATAATCATATAGCAAGTATATTTCACTGTCTACCATTTTGTAAAACCAAATAACCAATAAATCACATAATTCAGGCTCTAACTACAGGTGGAGTAGGTCAAACTAAAATCACAAAAAGTAATATAATTATAGACATTGTTATTATTTGAAAGTACTTTGGAAGGTATTTTATAAAAATAGAAAAAAACACTATCAAAATTGTGATATTAAATCCAGAGACAGCTATAAAGTGGGTAAGTCAAGAATTATTAAAATTTGTTTCAAGCTCTTTTGGTAGCTCTTCTCTTGCTCAAAGTAGTATTCATCATAAAAATATTGCTTCTTCTTCAGGATATATTTTTTTAATTACACTAAGTAAATTTTCTCTTAGAGAAATCAAATATTCTTCTATTTTCTTTATTTCATTTTTTGATAATTTTTCATATTTTGTAGCATAATGTTTGAAATAATATCAATTAGAAATCATATAATTTTTATATGAAAATCCATTGAAATCTTTATAAAAATATAGTTTTGAGTTTGCTTTTATTATCTGTCATTTTTTTAATCTGTCTCATTTATCTTTTATAAATACTTCAGAATTTATAGTATTTTTAGGCTCTTTTCAATCAATACTTATTATTTTTGCTTTATAAACAATATCTCATTTTTTTACTTCTTTTACTTCTTGGATTTCTGAAATAATTTCTGATTTTGAATTAAAACTCTCAACAAAATTTAGATTTTCTTCTATTTTCTCAATATTTAAATTAGAAATAAAAATTCATAACAAAAAAGCTGCACTACAAAAAATAATCATAGCTAAAAAGTCTTTCTTTTTTAGATAGATTATCAAAAAAAATAGTTCTACAATAAGCAGAACTATAAAAGAATAATAGATATTTTCAAAAAAATTATTTATAAATATTCAAGAAATATAAAATATACTTGAAAAAATAAAAATACTTATCTTATTCATCTTCTAGTTTCTTTTTTGTATAATTTATAAACCTTGTAAGCACAAGTTAAAAGTATTATTATTGCAAATATTTGATTTAAATTTATGACTATTACATCTTTAAATATATCATTTTTTCAACTGAAAAATTCAAATATAAATATTATACAAGCAAAAATCATCATTCATCAGTATCACAATAATTCTTTTTCTTTAAAATACATATTTGCAATATAAAGTCCACAAAAAAGTAGAAAAAATAGGACTCAGTAAACTATTGGTAAAGGAAACAGTGGTGAAGTAGAATTGACTGGAGTATCATTTCTAGTATAAGTAATTTCTATTCAAAAATTTGTATCTGTTCAGTAAACTTGTCATCAAAGTAAAGCTCCAAAAAATCAAATCGGAAGTACAAATATAAAAGACAAAACTACTCAGTAAATGTATTTATTAATATTTTCTTTTCTTATTTTCAAAAGTATTATTAAAACTAGGAAAAATCAAAAAACTGCTCAAAGTAAAGAAAAGTTATAGTCTGTCATTATAAAAAATTCTGTAAAACTTTGTATGTACTTTAAGTCATGCCATTTTGATATTATATAAAATAACCTTGAAAAGAAAAATACAGACAAAACAAACCAAAGCATATTTTTATAAAAAACATTGAAATCATAGTTTAATCTTTTTGACATTCTGTGGAGCATCCACAAAAAAAGAAAGAAACTGATTGTTATAGACAGTCAAAAAGTATGTATTTGAAAAAACGAATAATTTATTAGGTAAGGAAACATAAAATTTTTAAAGTTTTTTAAAAATAAAAAGAATACTTTGTAAGATTATAATAATTTTTTTCAAAAATCAAAAAATTATTTATTAATACTAGTATTCTTTCTTAAACTAGGCTCTACTTCTATATTCTTTTGTTCTTGTGTCTATAACCAACTTATCTCAAACATTGATAAATAATGGAACTTGAATTACAAGTCAAGTGTTCATTGTAGCAGGTTTTTTCCCTCCAGTAGCAGTATCTCACTTTTCTCAAGGAGGAGTTTCTATTACTTCTAAAATACAAGTTGGCTCTAAATTAACATTTATAGGAAGTCAATTAAATTCTTGAAGCATAACTTTGTCTCATTCTTGAAGGAAAAGTTCAGCTCAGTCTAGTGCACTTAATTCAAGAGAAACTTGTTCAAAAGTATTTTGGTTCATAAAATAATAATTCATTCCATCATTGTAAAGATAATCATAATTACTTGTTGTAACTTCAGCTGGTTGAAAGTTATCTTTATCAGAAAATGTTTTAGGAATACTTCCTCCTCTTATCAAATTTTTTGCTTTTATGTTTATAATACTTCCTCCTCTTCAAACTACTTTTTGAGAGTATGAAGTTACTTCGTATGGTTCTCAATCCATTATAAATCTTTTTCAAACTTTTAATTCACTTGCATTTAGCATAACAAATTTTTTATAAAATAATAAAATTACCTTTCAAAAAGGCAAAATACCTCACAAGTTTATACAAAAATTTTTACAAGTCAATTTTAAAAAATAAAAAAAACAGTAAAAATTTTTACTGTTTCTATTTTGCGATTTCTATAACTCTCATTTCTCTTATAAGGTTTACTTTTACTTCTCAAGGATAAGAAAGCTTTTCTTGTATATTATCAGCTATTTCTCTAGCCATATTTAAGGCCTCCATATCTGAAATAGTCTTTGCATCTACAAAAACCCTTATTTCTCTTCAAGCAGACAAAGCATAAGCCTTATTTACTCAATGGAAACTTGAAACCAAAGCTTCCATTTCTTGAACTCTTTTCAAATAATCTTCTATAACTTCTCTTCTAGCTCATGGTCTAACAGAACTTATAGCATCAGCAACTTGAACAATTGCTGTATTTAAAGAAATAGTAAATGGATCTTGATGATGATTTTCTATCACATCAATAATTTTTTCATCCATTTTATATTTTCTTGCAAGAATTCATCAAATTTCAGGATGAGTTCATTCATACTCTTGGTCAAGAGCTTTTCAAATATCATGCAACAATCAACCAACTTTACATAGATAAGGATCTGCTCATAAATCTTTTGCCAATGATTCAGCAATTAAGGCAACTTCTTTTGAGTGCTTTAATATATTTTGTCCATAACTTGTTCTAAATCTAAGTTTTCAAATCACTGGAATTATCTCATCTGGAACAGTTGTAATTGACAATTCATCAAGTATTTTATTTCATAAATCTCTTAGTAATATTTCAGCTTCTTGTTCTGTTTTTGCAACTATTTCTTCTATTCTGGCTGGTTGTATTCTTCAGTCTTCTATCAATTTTTCTAAAGATTTTTTAGCTATATATCTTCTATAAAGATCAAAAGCAGAAATAAATACTGTGTCTGGAGTGTCATCTATAATCAAAGAAACTCAACAACATCTTTCAAAAGTTGTAATATTTCTTCATTCTTTTCAAATAAGTTTTCATTTTATATCATCACTTGGGATTTGTATAAGTGTCATAGTTACCTCACTTGTGACATCTCAGGCATATTGTTGTATAGCTTTAAGTATGATTTCTCTAGCTTCTTCTTTTTTGTTGTCTTCTATTTTCTTTTTGTGCTTTACTATCAAATCTTTTCAATCTTGTTCAAATTTTTCACTTATTTCTTTTAAAAATATTTCTCTAGCTTCTTGTTCGCTTAATTTAGACAACTCTTGTATTTTTCAATCAAGTTCTAATTGTGTTTTTTCTAATTCTTCTTTTTGTCTAACTAAATCTTCTTCTTTTTTTGAAATATTTTCTTGTTTATGTTCTAAATTTTCAAGCTTTTTATCTATTTTTTCTTCTTTCTCAAGGATTCTACTTTCTGTTTTTTCAGCTTTTTTAATTATTTCTAAAGATTCTTTTTTACTTTTTTCTAATAATTCTTCAGATTTTTTTTCAGCTTCTTTTAATATTTTTGAAGCTTTATCTTCAGCCTTTTTTTCTTTTATATTATTCCAAATAAATAATGCCAAAAGAGACAGAGCTATTCACACACTTAGCCCTAGTATTCAATAAATAAATTCATCCATTTTATTCTAATTAATTGTAAAATTTTAAAGTACGATTTATAGTTAATTATTTTTATTAAAAATTTATAAAAAACCACTTGTCTAACAAGACACAAGTATTTTAATCATTTTTCAAAAAAATCAATAAAAAACTTAAAATTTACTTATAAAATAAATATTTTAAATGTAAAGAAAAAAATAAAAAAGCCTTCAATTAAGAAGACTTTTTATCTAATAATTCAATTATTTTGCTAATAGTTTCAGATCAAGCAATTCAGTCAATTTTTAAATTATTATTTTTTTGGAATTCTTCAACTGCTTTTTTTGTATTTGGTCAATAATAACCATCAATTGTTCCAGCACTATATCATAGTATTGATAAAGCAACTTGTACTCAAAGAGTTACTTGAACTCATTTTGGATTTCTTTCTTTCATATTTTTAAACTTGAAGTTTTCTTTAAATTCTTCCAATAATGTTTTTATATTTTCAGAATTCATATTTTTAAGGCTTTGGATTCCTTTTTCTTGTTTTATTCATATTAAATCATTAATAATCCAATTATTATCACTGTTGTCTCAATTATCAGCTTTTTGAATATTTTCTGAATAATTTGCAGAAATAGAAGAAGTTTCTGGAACAGGTTCTGGATTTTGGTTAGGATTTTGATCAGTAGGAGCTTGAGCTTTTGTCTTATCTGATTTCATTTCATTTACTACTTCAATTAATTCTTTATAATCTTTCTCATTACTATTTTTAAAATAGAACTTACCATCTTCCAAATTTACTATTCCTTTAAATGTTTTTTCATTATTTAATACTATAGTTGTATTAACATCTTTAATCATATGTTCAGTTATTGTAGAAGGCTGAGTAATCAATTTTATTCCGTAGTAAGGAGAATCCTCGTAAAAGTTATACTCAACATTATTATTTTCTTTTTGCTTAAAAAACCCTTCACCTAAGATTAAAGAAATATCATCTTTTTTTATAGAAATATGTGCAGGTAAATTTTCATTACATTTTTTTTCTTGGCTGCATCTATTAGATATTTTTGGTAATAACCCTACTGTAAAAGGATAATTAAAATTTTTTTCATTTAAAACTTTTAGAAATTTTTTACTAAAACCTTCCTTTATTTTAAGAGGGAAAATGTATTTTTTAAAGTTTTCAAAAGATAACTGACTATTTATATTTACTTCTGTTAACAAATTTACTTCTTTTTCAAAATTTTCTTTAAATATGTCATTTTTTATAAGTTGATCAAAATCTTTTCTTTCTAATAAATTTCAATCTTTTAATCAATTTCATATTTTTTCACGACTATAGCTATCAGCTGGTTTGTCTCCTATATTAATTTTGTTATTTTCTCCTTGACTTAAATTTCAATCTCTATTTACATCTTCTTTTGTTAGTTTACCTTTAGGAACTTCTTTATCATCACCTAAACTTCCAGGATTTTTCATATCATTTATTCAAATTTTTGCAGCAAAA
>RBWB01581106.1_pt1 | contig 43630 bp, 35 predicted proteins | sample 2014201 | NCBI WGS metagenome assembly RBWB01 (sample SAMN10133834, study PRJNA383868) | Human oral metagenome, whole genome shotgun sequencing project. | isolation source: supragingival plaque isolated from 88 juvenile twins | host: Homo sapiens | place: Australia
GTTCTTAAGAAATTACCATTTTGATCAACACAAGGTATATCAACAGTATGTGATGTTCCATTACTTTCAGTTACAGTATATCTACTTTGTGCTTGAATACCTGCTCCTTCAATATATGTTCTAGTTGTTTCATATGCTTGTTCATAGCTTATTGTTCCATTTGAATGACTAGATATATTTCTAGCTATTTCTTCTAATGTATGAGAATTTCTAACAATATTAGAATTAGGATCATTTATTCCTGCTCTTGTTAAAACAATATTTCTATCTTCAGCACTTACACCAGATGTAAGATTATTATCATTTTGTACATCTTGAAGGTAATCACTATAATCTTGATTATTATCTGCTCTAAACAAGAAATCAGTCATATTATTAATAGATTCATCTCTAGTAAGATTATTACCTGTGGCATTTATATTATCTAAATTACTTTCATTAAGTAAGTCAAAATGTCTTCCTCTATTAGGTCTTGGTATTATTGGATTTTGTTGTTGATTATTTTGATTTTGTTGTTGATTATTTTGAGCTCCACCTTGATTTCTATTTTCTGGAAACATTTTATTAAATAAGTTTTGTGCAGCTGCTGGAGCTCCAATTTCATGAAGTCCTGATATATGATCTGCAATACTTGTAAGTCCACTAACAGAATCTCTAACATCACTCATTGCATTATTTCTAATTCCTTCTGCTGCAGTATTTCTCATTCTTTGTAAAGCATTACCTCTACTTCTTCTTTCTGCTACTTGGTTATTAGCATAATCTCTTACAGCATTTCTACTAGCTTGCCTTAATTGGTCACCACTAAGTCCCATTTCTCTTCCTCTATTAAGAGCATTTCTACTAGCCTCTCTAGCTCCAGCTAACTTATTACCAATATTTCTATTTAAAGCTCCACCTAACCTGTTTAAAGAACTTCCAATAATTCCACTTCCAGCCATAAGACCTGCTCCAGCTGCTCCAACAACTGCCTTAGCTGCTCCACTAACTATTCCCATAGCAGAACTTTCTTGTTTTAAATCAAAGCCAATTATTTGACCAACATAATTAGGTAAATCTTTCATAAATGCTATTAAAGCTATAATTATTATTGCCCTTAATAAATCGTCATCTGTCTTAAGTAAATTACCATTTGGTAAACCATCTGCTGTCATAAGAGATAAAATAAATATTGTAAACCAAATAGATAACATTCTAACAAATAAAGATAGATAATTCGCTATTACACTAGTCTTCCATTTTTCAAAAATTCCAACATTTCCACTAATCATATATTCAACTATAGCAATAGGTGCCATAAGTTGATATAAAAGAGTTTTAAAGAATCTCGTAATAATATCTATAGCATATCCTATCATTATTTTAAAAATATAAAAAAGAACGAATGTAGACACTATAAAATAATAAGTATAACTATATTTAACAATAACTCCTGGTACTACTCCATCATTTATATTTATTAAATCAGGATTAGCAGATTTTTTCATTGACTCATAACTCATCTTAATTGCAGAAGAACTATTATTATTAGGTTTTATAAAACCTGCTAATACATAATTTGCTAAATATTGTCCTCCATTTTGAGCATGTCTTTTATTAAAAGCTTTAAATGCTTCATTTTGAATAAAAATATTTTGTACAACATTATCTTCTATTATAGCTACTTGAAGTTTATTCATAGTAGAAAATATAAATGGTATCAAAGCAATCATAATACTACCTATTACAATTCTTTTTACAAGTCCTGAAAATAAACCACTTTTACTATCACTTGAACTTTCTATAGTTTCAGGATTAACTAAATATTTTATAAGTACTGTTGCTAATCTAAAAAATATAATAAGACCAATAAATACATATATACTAGATAACAATTGAGATACTATTTGTTCATTAAACATCTCACCTTTTAAAAGTAAATTAAAATATTTATAAATCATACCGATTAAATTTACAAATTGAGAGTCAACAAAATAACTAAGTGATCTTATTATATAAATAATACCATTTAGCATAAACCATCTACTTGCTAATAAACCAATTATTTGTACGGCAAGTTCTGCAATATCAATTGTTTTTAATATATCTAATATTGGCATGTTTTCTCCTATTTAAATAAACAATCTATAACTTGTATAGTTGATGTTTCTATAGTGTTTGCACTCTTTAATAAACTAACAATAAGATTAGTAATTAATGGTAATAATAAAATAACTATTAATAATATAATTCTATTTCTAATCTTTTTAATTGTAATTGGAAGTTGATCTTTTGGTGACAAACTAGATACAAATTGAAGTATTTCAACTGCAATAAGAATTATTACTATTGCACCTATTCCTATTCTTCCAAAACTAATAATTGTTCTTAAGACTTTAGCAACATTTGGAATAGATTCACAAAGTTTATCGTCACTTTCTTTTTCTTGCATATTATTTTCAGATACTTTTCTATACTCTAAAAAGTTAACCTTACTTTGTTTTTCAGAGATTGTTAAATGTGTTTGTCTTTTATTATCGTAAGTTTTAGCAGTTATTTTAGCACCACCACTAGAATCTCCAGTAGCAGATACTACTGAATCATTTAAATATATCTTTCCATCTTTTGATTCTTTGCAAAGATTATCAATAGTTTTACTTTCTTCTTTAGTAAGTAAATTATAATAATCATCTGCTGTTTTAATTAAAGTATAATTGTCATATATATGAGCACTTATTATATCTTTTTTAGTGGAAATATTATCTGTCTTAGTTGAAGATTCAAAATAACATATCTTTCTAGGTGTAACAGTATCAGAAGATAATAATCTATATCTTTGATTTACTAATTCATGCTTTTTTTGTTCTATAATAGCTGTTTCTAAAGCTTTTCTAATCTCTGTCTTTGCTAATGGAAGACCTATTGTATACCATTTACCAGTATAACTATCAATATTTGCTTCATTTATTCTTATAGGATCTTCTCCAGAATTACTACCTTTAATAAACATATAAATGTTTTGAACATTTTTTTTACTAGCTTCTTCATCTTCTTTTTTAGATACCCCAGTATAAATATATCTTTTACATGTTAAATCTTTATCTACTACTGTAAGCGTTTCATTATTAGATGTAAGTTCTGATAAAAAAACTATATTGGATGGTACAACTTTTTTACCTGTTCCTAAAAATTCTTGTCTATTAGTTACAAACTTATCTTCTGCTTCATTATATTCATAAGAATATAATCCTCCATCACTATAAATACATTCAACTATTAAGTTTTTATTAGTTAAAGTATGATCTTTCTTTTCTTTTTCTTCATCAGCAAAAGTAATAAATGGTATTAATAATAAAATACACAATAAAAATAATTTTTTCTTCATCTATTACTCCTTATTCTATATAATATAGTAGCATTTTTTATAAAAAAAAGAAACTAAATATTTTTTAGTTTCTCTTCTATTTCTTTTCCATATTCGTATGAAGTATCTAAAATAAATTCTATTCTAGGTAATCTTTTTAAACTTAATTTTGAACTAAGTACTTTATTTATATATGCCATAGATCTTTTTACTTCTTTTAAAGTCTTTTCTACATTCTTATGTGTCATAAAATAAACTCTTGCATATTCTTTTTGACTAGTTAAATCAATATCTGTTATAGTCATAGCTTTTAAATGATCATTTTTAGCATTTTCAAGTATATAAGATAATTCTTTTTTAAAAGTACTTTCTATTCTATTTACACTTATACTCATATTTTTTTAATTTCCTTTAATTCATAAGCTTCTATTATATCGTTTTCTTTTATATCTTGATAATTTTCTAAAGTAATACCACATTCAAAGCCTTTTGCTACTTCTTTAACTTGGTCTTTTTCTTTTTGTAAAGTCTTAATCTTACCAGTATAAATTACTACTCCATCTCTTATAAGTCGACAGTTAGATGAATTTCTTATAATTCCATCTATTACTCTACATCCAGCTATATTTCCAACTTTAGAAAATTTAAACACTGTCTTAATTTCAGCAGATCCTATAACTATTTCTTCGTATTCTGGATCTAAACTTCCTAAAATAGATTTTTCTAAATCTTCTATAAGTTTATAGATAATATCGTATAGTTTTATTTGGACATCTTTTGTTTTAGCTATTTCTACTACATTACTACTAGGTCTTACATTAAATCCTATAACTATTGCTTCACTAGCTTTAGCAAGTACTATGTCACTTTCTGATATAGCTCCAACACTACCTCTTACTATTTTTATTTCTACACCTTCGATATTAATTTTAGATAAGCTTTGTTTTATAGCTTCTAAAGAACCTTTAGTATCTGTTTTTAATATAACATTTAAACTCTTTTCTCCTTTTTTAATAGCAGAGAATAACTCATCTAAACTCATATTAGTTTTACCTAAATCATCAGACTTAATTCTTGCAATTCTCTTATCCGATACTTCTTTAGCTTGTTTTTCTGTTTCAAATGCCATAAATTTATCTCCAGCTTCTGGTACTTCAGATAAACCTATAATTTCTACCGGTGTTGATGGTAATGCTTCTGTAATAGATTCTCCTAAATCATTTTTCATGTTTCTTATTTTTCCAAAAATAGTTCCACAACAAATTGGATCTCCAATTCTAAGTGTTCCATTTTGTACTAAAACACTAGCTACGACACCAGTTTTTACATCTTTATATGCTTCTATAACTGTACCTATAGCATATCTATTAGGATTAGCTTTATAACCTTGCATTTCACTAATAAGTAAAATATTATCAAGTAATTCATTTATTCCTTCTTTAGTCTTAGCAGAAATATAATTAACTATTACATCTCCTCCCCAAATCTCTGGTTGAAGACCTGCTCTCGCTATTTCTTCAAGAGTTTTTTCTTTGTTAGCATCAGGTTTATCTATTTTATTAATCGCAACTATAATAGGAACTCCTGCTGCCTTAGCATGATCTATTGCTTCTTCAGTTTGTGGTTTAACACCATCATCTGCTGCTACTATAACAATTATTATATCTGTTACTTTTGCACCTCTTGCTCTCATTTCTGTAAATGCAGCATGTCCAGGTGTATCTATAAATGTAATTGGCTTATTTTTATATTTTATTTGATATGAAGATATTGCTTGAGTAATACCACCAGCTTCTCCACTAACAATATTACTTTCTCTAATTGCATCAAGTAATGAAGTTTTACCATGATCAACATGACCCATTATTGTAATAACTGGTGCTCTTTCAACTAAATCTTCTTCTTTATCAGCAATTTCAAAATCTTCATCAAATTTAGATATATCTGTATCTTCTATTTTCTTTAGAGTTTTATCATAATCTGCTACTAAAATTTCTGCTACTTCATAAGTAAGAGAAGCATTCATATTAGCCATAATACCAAGAGATATAAGTTTTTTAATAAGTTCAGCTGGATTTACTTTCATAGATGTTGCAATATCCATTACTGTCATACCCTCTTTATATACTACAAAATTATCATCTTCTCCAATAACATTAGATTTTAACTTTTTCTTATGTTTATATAAATTTTTCTTTTCAGATTGAAAATTAGCTTTATTATCATCTCTTGTTGATATCTTAGTTTTTATTTTTTCTATTTTCTTTCTAGACCCAAACTTTTCAACTAATTGTTCTTCTTCCTCTTCATCTTCTATTTCATCTTCTGAATCAAAACTTTCTTCTTCATCTAAATTTTCAATTTCTGATAAGTTATTATCTAACATTGTAATATCTTCATCTGATAATGTAGAATTTTCATCTATATAATCTATTCCTAAACTATCACACAAAGCTAATATCTTTTCTACATCTAAATTCACATCTATTGAATATTCTAAAATACTCATCATGTTAATCACCTACCTTTCTTATTTCATTAGGTTAATTAAATCTTCATATAATTTTTCTTCTATTTTTACTTCTAATTTTTTATCTAATAATTTTAAATCTTTTGCTTTATTTATTACTGATATATCTTTTTTTAGATATACACCTCTACCATTTTGTTTACCTGTTAAATCTATACTAACTTCTTTTTCTTTATTTATAACTATTCTAAATAACTCTTGTTTAGGTAAAACTTCTTTTGTAACAATACAAGTTCTAAGTGGTATTTTTTTATTCTTCATTTTTAAAATTTATTCCCATTTCTTCTGCTTCTTTTTGAGTCTTAATATCTAATCTAAACTTAGTAAGTCTTGCAGCTAGTTTTATATTAATACCTTTTTTACCTATTGCTAAAGAATAATTATCATCATTTGCAAATATAATGGCTTCATTTTTATTATCATCTTCTACTATAACTGATAAATTTTCTGCAGGTAATAATGCATTAGATATATATCTTTCTATATTTTTATCATATGGAATTATATCTATTTTTTCACCATGAAGTTCTTTTATTATATTAGAAATTCTAATTCCTTTTTCTCCTACACATGCTCCTATTGGATCTATGTTAGCTTTTGTAGATTCAACTGATACTTTACTTCTTACACCAGCCTCTCTTGCTACTGCATGAATTAAAACTGTACCATCCATTATTTCTGGTATTTCCATTTCAAAAAGTCTTTTTACAAAATTATAATGTCTTCTTGATAATAAAATAGTTAAAGATTTATCACTTATTATTTTAGTAACATATACTTTTAATTTTTGACCTATTTTAATAACTTCTTTAGGTATACATTCATTTTTAGGAAGTAAACCTTTTATTCTACCAAAATCTATATAGTAATTATCACTATCTTCAAGTTCTACTGTTCCTAAAAGCATTTCTCCTTCTTTATCTTCAAAATCTTTTAAAATAGAACTTCTTTCTGCTTCTTTAATTTTTTGAAGTACTACTTGTTTAGCAGTAGCAGTAGCTATTCTTCCAAAGTCTTTTGGTGTTACTTCAGTATCAAAAGTATCTCCTACTTCTTTTAACTTATCTATCTTTCTAGCTTCAGTTAAAGTTATTTCAGTTTCAGGATTAAATTCTTCACTATCTTTCTTTTCATCTTCTACTACTGTAATAAAAGAATATATTTTAATATCACCTTTTACTTTATCTATAAAAACTTTAACATTATTTAAAGAATGAAAATTTTTCTTATAAGCACTAGTAAGTGCTAATTCCATAGCATCAAATATAACTTCTTTATCTAATCCTTTTTCTTTTGTTAATATTTCAACTGCTTTTAAAAATTCTTTACTATTCATTTACTTCACCTTTTTCTTTTGTATATATATCTAAAATATATGAATCTTTTATTAAATCTAATTCATCTAATACTTTATCTATAACTGAACTTACTTCGTATATTAAGTCAGAATCAATAACAAAATCTGCATCTACTACTACTCTAAGATAATGATTATTACCTTCCATTTCTTCAAATACATCGTCAATAAATACTTTATATTTATCTAACTTATCACCTAAAGCTTTAATAACTTTATCCTTCATTTCTCCTCCAAATAAAGCAAGTGGGATTTTTAATTCCCACTTGTTCTTTTCATATTTTACCATAATTTTTCATTATTGACTAGAATTTTTAAATATATTGGTATACACATTCTTTAATAATAGATTTCAATAAATTATAGTCATCTTTTTCAATATCTTTTTTAATATTTTTAACATTGTCTTTCAAATGATTAAGTAACTCTTGCATTCTTGTACTAACATATCTTCCATCCATTGTTAAAATACTATCTATCATATTGATTTTAGAATATTTTCCATATTCATTAGTATTCATATAAGTTTCGTAGAATTTTAAAAATTCAAATATATCAATATTGTTAAATCTTTCATCTTCAATAATCTTAGTAGATATATAAGAATTATGATTTTCTACACTAATATCAAAAATAGTTTTATTATCTTTGTTACGTAAATTAATATCAAAATACTTATTTTTCTTTAATTCTTTAAATAATGGTACTACTGCTACATTATTTATTTTAGCAAGTATATGTCCAAAACTTTCTTTATCTTCATTTTGATAATTAATATCCCAATTTTTATTCTTTATTACTTTTAAAACCAAATCATATTTAAAAGATTTTAGTAGTTTAATTGCTAAACTATCTTTATTGCTAGCTACAAGATTAACATCTATTAAATCTTCTTCTAACATATGATTTAATAACTCATCATTATCAGCTCTAATTAGTTCAAAAATAACGGAGGGATCACCTTCTGCTGCTTTAATAGCTTGATCACTCGTAAATATATTTGTCATTATTACCTCTTTTCCAAGTGATATATATTTTATATTAGAACTTCTCATTTTGTCAAATATCATAAAAAAATTACTATACATAATGTATAGTAATCTTTTATATTATTTATTATTATCGTCATAAAAAACTTTGTTATTAATATAAGAGTAATATTTACCTCCTACTATATAATAATCTTTATATAAAGAAACAAATTTTGTATATTCTCCTACTATCTTAGCTGTTTTTGTATTAAATAAAGCATATTTAGTAGCTTCTTTATTACGTAATATTATATATATGTCAGCATCAGTACCTTTAATAAAAGAATTTTGTATATAATACTTATAATCTAGTTCTTTTTCTGTTTTACATTCAATAAGTTTATTATCTTTTTTATAGTAGTATTTTTCTCCTAATCTAACCATATTATCTTCATCTGATTTAGGACTAAGTTCTTTATTATTTAAATCTACATAATAATATTGTTTACCATCTTTTACTTTAATAGAATTAACTTTTATATTTACATCTAATATAAAGTCATGAGACATTAAAATTTTACCACTTTTATCAACTAATAAATATTTATCTTTATTTCTTATTACATAATATGGATCTGAAGAATATCCACTAGAAATTCCTGATCTAGTTAATATTCCATCTATTGTTGTTATTAATTTACCATCTTGATATACTTCTATTTTTTTAGTATCTTTTATTTCTTTTAAATAACTATCTACACTATTATATGTAATTTTAGAATCTTTATCGAATTCTATACCAAGATCTCCATTTTTCTTTAATATAACTTTACCATTATAAAATATATTGTATTTTTCTACTCTAATAGATCCTTTTTCTTTTTCTGCTACTACTTTATTATTCACAACTATATAGTCTTTATCTCCATAAACTACATATGAATTACGATTTTTAACATCTGTAAGAGAAGCACCATATTTAGTATCAGTATTTACTGATATAACAAATTTTTCTTGCTTTGTATCAAATACATAATTTTTCTTATCATAATAGAAAGATGCTACTTCATCTACACTACTTTCAATTGAATAAATATTTGAAGAAGTTGTATATCCTTTATATTCTAGTTCATACATTAATTTTCCAGTAAAAGAATATACATAAATTTTCTTTTTATCAGTTACAACAGAGAATCTTTTAGTATTTATTGTAAGCATAGATAAATCTTTATTTTCTTTAATAACATTTAATTTATAATTTAATAACTTACTAACTTGTTTGTTTGTTGATACAAGTAAGTAATTTCCTCCACTATAGAAAATGTAGTCATATTCACCTTTTTTTATCACTTCTTTTCCATTTTCATCTACTATAGCTTTTTTATTATCAGAATAAGTAACTACTGCATATCCGTTTATAAAATTACTTGTATTTTTATATATAAAATCTGTTATTTTACTTCCATCTTTTTTATAAATAGCATATTTACTAATTTTTGAATTTCTTACAAAAAATGCATTACTGTTATTTGTACCACTATTATTAGTTTTAAATAACACTTTTGACATTAGAAAAGTTATTCCTAAAAGTGCTACTAAACCTATTCCTGTAAATATAAGTATTTTAACTATATTATTTTTCTTTTCCATAAACCTTTTTCTCCAATCCTAATTGTTTCTACAATTTCATTATATACCTTAAAAATTAAAAATCAAAAAAAGATTTACTATCCAGTTATTTTATAGCAAATCTTTACTTTATAACTATTTTTATCTTTTGGATCTGTTCCATCTATTGCTTCTTGAACATCACTTATTCCATCATTATCATCATCTTCATCTATTTCATCTGGTATTCCATCATTATCTGTATCTCTTAAAATAGTTGTTACAACAAATCTATCTTTTTCTTTAGTTCTTGTTTCATCTTCATAACTAACATATGAAATAACTCTTTTATCTTCATCTTTTTTCCAATCTAAATTTTTTGTAACTGTTTGAGTTGTTTCATTATATAAATAGTCTCCACTATCCATAACTGTTTTACCAGGTTCAAAATTATGAATATTAAATATTCCTGATGGTGTTGCACTTGCATTTTCTTTTAATTTATCTTCTACTTTACTATGTCCCCAAGGAACAATTTCTTCTTCTACTTTCATAATAATCTTTTGATAGTTTTTACTATCTAATAAAGTATTTTCTAACTTATAATTATCACAATTATCTTCATACATTGCTGTACATGTATAATCTTCATTATTATGTATACATTCGCTTTGATATATTTTCTTATACTTTCTTAAAAATAATTTATTATTATTCCCATAAATATAAGATTCATTATTAGAATATAAATCTTTACAATCAATTTTTTTAGTTACATATTTATATCCATAATATTCTAATGGAAGATATTTTACACTTTTATCTTTAAATGTAACTTTTCTATAACCATCAGTTTGTAATCCTTTTTTAGGTTTAACGCATTCTTCTACTGAAACTATATCATCTTTGTTAATAATTGGAAGATCAGTAACTAACATGCCTATACAAAAATCTCTTTCTTCACTTTCATAAACAAATTTTTTAGGATAACTAGATATATATTGAGGAACAAATTTAGATGCCATAGATGTCTTTAAAACTTCTATTTTCATAATTCCACTAACTTTATATTTATTATCACTAGGATCTAACTCTAATACCTTTAATGTCTTCATACCTAAAGTAGAAAATAAATATCCTTTATCATTACTAGCATAATTTTTACTTAAAAAGACTCCATTAACATCATTTAAACTTTTAGGGGTTAAATTATTCACTTCTTCTGGTGTATACTCTTCTTTACTAGAACTATCTACTATAACAGAAGTCTTTTTAATTCCATATGTTGAATGAGAAAATTTAATTTCTTCACCTTCACCAATAGTTAAACTTAATTCTTTAAATAATTTTGATACTTTATTTAATGAACTAGAATGATCAAAATAAATTATTTTTAAAGGATTATTTCTTAAATTGATACTTCTATCAATATAATTTTGATTATCAGATATTTTTGCTGTATTTATTTGATTATTTTCATAATCAAATAAATCAAAATCTGCATAAGATGTTATTTCTACATTTTTTAAATTAGGAACATCTCTTAACTTTAAAAAACTTTTTTCAGGACATATTATACTTCTTCTAGCAAAATTACTAAATTCTATTTTTGTTAAATTATCTCCTGATAAATTATATTTACATGGATTTTTAGCTATATTAATTCTTATTTCAGTTGTTGTAGTTTTAGCTATCGTTTCTTTAGCGGTTACAACATCATCAGTTGTTCCTTCAATAATAAATTTTTCTAATTTCATATTAGTATGATAATCAAAACCAGAATAATTTGTGCTTCCACGATGAGTATATAATTTAAAATTTCCTTTACCTTTTATTACTTTCACATTGTCATATTTGAGATACCCAAGATGATTATCAATAACTAAAGATGTAGTATAATCATTTTTATGATTAATTATTTCAAAATTTTCTACTAAACTATTTCTTCCTAACTCAAGGAATGTTGAACCATAATTATTTATTTTTAATTTTTTTAAATTTAAACATTTTGGATAATTATGATACTCATGATACAACTCTCTAGTAAATTTATCAGTATTAACTTCAATACTAGTTAAATTATATAAGTAACAATTATAATAAAATGGAGATACAAAGAAAATTTGATCAAATTCTTTTGCACTCTTAACACCTGTTGGAATATAATTAGGATTATTCTTTTCATTTTCTGGAGTTAATGGAAAAAGTTCAGTAACTGAAGCAAGTTCTGCTTCAGTTATCTTTTGTTTTTCTTTTGTAGCTATAGCAGCTATTGTAGCATTAGTGATAACATGGTTTCCCCTAACATCTCGTAAATTATATTCATAAGAACTTTTCGGTATGAGAATTTGATATAAAATCATTTGTCTATAAGTAGGATCTCCGAAGAGTTGTTCCCATGTCAAATTATAATTAAATTCCTTTTTCTTTTGTTCCTTTTTTATATTACTATTCTTAGTAAATATAAAAATACTAGATGTTAATACTATTAATAATACAAAAATTAAAATACCTATTTTCTTAAATGTTCTCATATTTTTATTATAGCACTTATAAAAATTAAAAAAAGTGTTACTAATTAACACTTTTATCTCATGTTTTAAACTTATCTACTTTTAGCAGAAATACGTTTTTTAGCATCTTGATATTGTGGAATATCAGATATTATTACAATTCCTACTCCACCCTTCCAAAACTCTCCTGCATCTCTTTCTTTTTCTTTTAAATTTACAAAAGCTTGAGCGTATTCAATAGAGTCAGCATCTCTTATTTCATCTAATTCTCTTTTAGCTTTTGGTACTTCTCTACCCATTGGTATATTAATACCATAAAAATCATTAGCTTTTTGACGTAGTTTATCTCCAAAATCTATATTATCTGGATTTGTTCCTCTAAGACATTCTAAATCATCTTTTGTCATTCCTAAATCATAAAATGATGTACTATAATGATTTGGAAATGATTGTTTTTCATTCATTACAGGCGGTGTGTTTATTATCCAATCATTTACAAAATCATCAAAAGATTTAAAATATTTATCCATATCTTGATAAAAACCATATTGTATATCTTTAATTAAATCATTAACATTTCTAGCTATCTTCATAGTTGTTAACTCATCAATATTATCTAAGTCTCTTTTACAATATTGAATATAGTTTTTTGCAGTATTTTTAACTTCTTCATCAGCTTGATTTTTAGGATCAACTAACTGTTCTTGAAATCTTTCTATTCCTTCTAATCTATGCTTTGTAATTTCATTTTTTATTTCATCAAATGTTTTCATTATACTTTCCTCTCAATTAATTTAAGTATAATAAAAAATGAAACTAAAAATAAAATAAGATAAGATAATTTGTCATAATTTTACAAAAAAGAAAGATACTATTTTTATTATCTTCCTCTTCTATAAATTGTATTTTCAAATTTTTCTTTTGTATCTGTATTAAAACATGGTTTTTCTATATCAATATTATTAGCTTTTAATTGTTCTTGTAAATAATACTTAAAATATCCACTACAATCTGCAAAATTATGAATTATTTTATTACCAAGTTCTTTTTTTATTAACACATCAATAATTAATGGTGATATTGCCCCTAAAAATCTAGGACTTTCATATTTTTTAGGATTTAATTCTTTCTTTTCATATACCTTAACTAAATCTGAATTTTTACCATTGACATAATCATCAACACTTAATCGTAAAGATTCTTTAAAGTTTGGTAAATTTTTAGCAAGAAATACATCTTCATCTAAATTATAATAATTTTTATATTTACGATTGTTATTATAAATATCATCTATTAACATATCTATTACTTTATCTGTTAAATAATCTTTAAATCCTATTACTTGACCTTTTCTTTTTAATTTAATGTTTTGATTTTCATACATCCATCTTCTTATAGTATTATTCATAGCATTATCTACACAAGAAGATCTTAAAGTATTAAATGAATACAAATTAGTATTTTGTATAGGTTCATCTCCAATAGAATAATATGGACTTATCTTACCTGCAAACATAAGTGGAGAATGAATACTATCTCTTAAATCTTTGTTTTTTTCAAACACTTCATCTAAACATTCCATATATTTAGTTAAATTTCTAGTATCAGAATATAAAACAAATCCATCTTTTCTATTACTTGTATCTTCCATTTTAAAGTAGAATGGCAAATTTTTTTCATCTAATTTTTCTACTAATTCTTTTGTAAATTTATATAGATTATCATTATCAATATTTACATATAATCTATGATTAACATGATGAGTAGCATAATATTCATCTTTACTTATATCAATTTTTTCACTTACTGTATGTTTAAATTTATCATCTAGTATATTTTCTGGTAAACAAAAGTAAGCCATATCTAACTTTTCTGACACCAAAAATCTATATATACCTTCAGATGTATCAAGTCTATAATTATTTAATAAAGGGGAAGATAAAATTGAAGTTATTCTATCAATATCTTTATAATTATATCTATTTTTTAATTCTCTTCTTCTTTCTTCAGTTAAATTTAAAATACTTTCTTTCCATTTTTCAAATAATAGCTTATTATAATCATCTTTTTGTCTCTTATCATAAAGAGTATTAGGCTTAGTAGAACGTCCTATTAATAAATCATAAGTATTCATATAACCATAATTATCATATAGATATCTTATAGTATTATCATCAACTGGATTTTCTATATTTTCATATATATCTTTTAATTTCATTTTACCCTTCCATATCTTTTTTTAATTCATATAAGAAATTAAGTGCTTCAAGTGGTGTCATAGCATTTAAATCCATTTCTTTTAAAGTTTCTAATTTTTTATTAGTTTCTTTTTCTTCTTCAAAAACAAATGAATCTTGAATTATTTCTTTAGTATTTTTCTTTTTTTCATAGCTTTTAAGTATTTCACTAGCTCTATCTACTATCTCTTTATTAACTCCTGCTAAATGTGCTACATTAACACCATAACTTTTATCTACACTACCATTTTCTATCTTATGTAAAAATATTATTGTCTTATCTTCAACTATAGCTTTAACATGAACATTTTTCAAGTGTTTTAAATCTTTTGCTAAATTAGTAAGTTCATGATAATGAGTAGAAAACAGTGTCTTACATCCTATTTCGTTATGAATATATTCAAGCATAGCTTGAGCAAGTGACATTCCATCGTATGTTGCTGTTCCTCTTCCTAATTCATCAAATAAAATTAAAGAATTTTTAGTAGCAGAAGATAAAGCGAAACTAGCTTCTTTCATTTCAATCATAAATGTAGAATCTCCCGATATTAAATCATCACTTGCACCTATTCTTGTAAATATTTTATCAAAAAGCATAATATTGGCACTCTTAGCAGGTACAAAACACCCCATTTGAGCCATTATTACAATAAGTGCCAATTCTCTCATATAAGTACTTTTACCAGCCATATTTGGTCCTGTTATTAAAAGAATAGATGTATCTTCTTTCATTTTAATAGAATTATCTACATAATTACTAGTAACACTTTCTACTATTAAGTGACGTCCAGCTTCTATATCAACTATATTTTCTTCATTTATCTTAGGTCTTACTAAAGAATGATTACTACTTATTATTGAAAAAGATAACAACATATCTATTTCTGCTATATTTTTAGCATTTTTTTGTATTATTTGTAGATAAGTTTTAACTTTTTCTTTTACTTCAGTAAATAATTCATATTCTAAAGCATTTATTTTTAAAGAAGCATTTAATATTATATCTTCTTTTTCTTTTAACTCTTCTGTAATAAATCTTTCTGAATTAAATAATGTTTGTTTTCTTATATAACCTTCTAATTTAACATCTTTTAAACTAGCTTTAGTTATTTCAATATAATAACCAAAAACTTTGTTGTAAGATATTTTTAAAGTTTTTATACCTGTCTTTTCTTTTTCTTGTTTCTCAAGTTCAAGTATATATTTTTTAGAATTATTTTTTATCTCTCTTAAACTATCTAATTCTTTAGAATAACCACTTTTAATTAGATTACCTTCATTTAAAATAATTGGTATATCTTCATTAATAGAACTTTCTAATAAATTATATAAATCATCTAAAGTATCTATTTCATAATCAAAATTTAAATCTTTTACGATTCTTTTTAAATCTTTTAAATAATATATACTATTTTTTAATTGTAATAAATCTTTACCACTTAAATTACCATAAGAAATTCTTGAAACTATTCTTTCTAAATCATAAATATTATTTAAAGTTTCTTTTAATTCGCTAGATATAATAAATTCTGTTAAAAGTTTTTCTACTTTATCATATCTTTTCATTATTTCTTCTTTATCTCTTAAAGGATGAAGTAAATTATATTCTAATGTTCTAGATCCCATTGCAGTTTCTGTTTTATCAATAAAACCTAATAAAGAATTTCTTCTCTCCTTTGTTCTTAAAGTTTTAATTAATTCTAAATTTCTAACTGTATTATCATCAAATTCTAAAAAGTTATTGGATTTTAAACTTATTATTTTTTGTAAGTGTTTTAAATCTCCCTTTTTTACATATTCTAAGTAAGAAAGTAGATGTTGAGAAGTAATCTTTAATCTTTCATCTTCTAAGTCTTTATATAAATAACTATATTCTTTATTTGTATCTATATCATCACTTATTGTTACTAATACATTATTATTTCTTAAATTATTAACTATTTCTTTACTAGTATTACTAGTTACTATTACTTCTTTAATATTTTCTTTTAAAATTGTTTTTTCTACATCTTTATCAATAATAAAAGCATAAAAATATCCAGTTGTTATATCAGTATAAGATATTCCATAACAATACGAAAAAGCATATATATTAGCAATATAATTAGATGTTTTAGAATCTATAAAATTATCAAGTATAGTTCCTTTAGTAACAACTTGAATAACTCCTCTTTTAACCATACCTTTTGTAGTTTTAGGATCTTCTAATTGTTCACATATTGCTACTTTATAACCTTTATCAACCAATTTTTCTACATATACACTATATGCTTTAGCAGGTACACCACACATTGGTACTCTTTCTTCAAGAGAAGCATCTCTTCCAGTAAGAGCAAGCTCTAATTCCTTGGAACCAATTAAAGCATCTTCAAAAAACATCTCATAAAAGTCACCTAGTCTATAAAATACTATAGCATCTAAATAATCATCTTTTATTTCGAGATATTGTCTCATCATAGGGCTAATTTTTGTTCTGTCTACTTCATTTCTCTTCATAACACACTATATTATAAACTAAAGACTTTAAAATAAAAAGAAGTTATATTTTATAACTTCTAATAATTTTTATTTCTTAAAAAACTTGGTAATACATAATCACTATCTGTATCAGTATCTATATCATCATATGAATGACTTACTTCTTTAACAGGTTCTATTTCTTCTCTTTTTTGTACATCTAATACTTCTGTTGTTTCATCAGAAGAAGGTGCTTTAGCATAATCTTCAAAACCTGTCGCTATTACTGTAACAATAATTTGATCATCACTAATATTTTTATTAATTATAGTTCCATAGAATACGTTTAAATCTGTTTGAGCATAACTTTCTATAATTTTAACTGCTTGTTTAGTTTCATATAATGTTAAATTACTTCCACCAGTTATATTAATAATTGCTTTAGTAGCTCCAACTATAGATTTTTCTAAAAGCGGAGATTGTACTGCTTGTTTAGCTGCTTGAATTGCTCTATCTTCTCCTGTACCAACACCTATACCTATAACTGCTGTTCCACTATCTTTCATAGTAGTAGTAATATCAGAGAAATCTAAGTTAATATCTCCAGGGAAATTAATCAAATCAGAAATTGATTGAACACTTTGTCTTAAAACATTATCAACTTCTCCAAATGCTTGTAATACAGGTGTATTCTTATCTATTAAAGTTTCTAGATTATCATTAGGTACTACAATTAAAGAATCTACATGTTTTCTTAATTCTTCTATACCTATTTGAGCATTCTTCATTCTAGATTTACCTTCAAATGAAAATGGTTTAGTAACTACTGCAATTGTAAGTGCTCCTAAGTTTTGTGCTATTTCAGCGATTACTGGAGCTGCTCCCGTTCCAGTTCCTCCACCTTCTCCACAAGTAATAAATACCATGTGTGCACCTTGTAAAGCATCTTCTATTTCTTTTTTAGATTCTTGTGCTGCTTTTTTACCTACTTCTGGTTTAGCACCACTTCCTCTACCACCAGTCAATTCTTGTCCTAATTGAATTTTAACATCAGCATTAGCTGTAGTTAAATCTTGTAAATCAGTATTAGCAATAATAAAAGTAACACCTTCAACTGTCTCTTTCATTCTATTAACGGCTTTACAACCTCCACCACCAACACCAATTACCTTAATATTAGCAGCTCTTACATTGGTTAATTCATCAAACATTCTTTCCTCCTAGATCATTCATATTCTTTAGAATTTATTTTTTCTATCTCTAAAGAATTTAACATTCCAATATTTTTATATTTATTTTCTAAATAATATATAGAACCAATTACACTTGAATATATATTATTTCTAGCTCCTATAAGTTTTATATTACCAATTTTACTTTTAGGTCCTAAAACTTTTTCTACAACTTGAGAACATCCATTTAATTCTGTTAATTCTCCTGTTACAATTATATAATTTATTTCTTTATTTGTTAAGTTTTTAAACTTATTTTTTACTAAATCTAAAATATTAGTAACTCTACTAGTAATAATTTTAACTACATCACTTTCTTTTATTTTTATTAAATTACCATTACTAGTATTAAGTTCAATTGTATCATATTTATAATTAGCTCTACTAGATAATGATGCAAAATTTTCTTTTAAATATTTAATATCTTCTTCTTTTAAATCGTAAATATACTTAATATCTTTATCTATAGCACTACTACCAATTTTTAAATAGTCAGTTTTTATTAAAATACCTTTATTAAATATTCCAATATTCACTATATCTTCTTCAATATTTATTACTACACCGTGTTCTAGTTTATCATTTTTTGATTTATTAGCTTCAAAATCTCCAACTAAAGAATAACAAATATCAAGTACATCTATATTTAAAGTATTAAAAACATTAAAGTATGGATAGAGATTTTTTTTAGCCATTGTAGAAGCTACGGCTTTTACATATAATTTATTTCCTGTCATACCAACTGGATCTAAAACTTGATTATCATCTAATTTAAAAGTCACAGGACTAGTCATAACTAATTCATCTTTTAAATCTTTTTTACTATCTACTGCAGAATTTAGACTTTTATCTATAAAATTTTGATTTACTATACCATCTATATTATCTACATAAGTAGTAGATGATACTACCATAAAATTAGCATCTATTGGACTTATTGTAAGTATAACTTTATCTATTTTTAAATTAGTTTTATCATAAGCTTTTTTTAAAGCCTTTTTTAAAGAACTAATAACTTCGCTACTATCAATAATTAAACCTTTAGATATTCCACTAGCATCAGTAACATCTGAATACAAACAATAAAACTTATTTTGAATCTTTTCTAATATAATTAATTTTATATAATTAGAACTTAATTCTATTGAAGTAAATAGTCTTCTCATAGTATCTCCTAAGATAATTATACTATATATTGTTAAATTTAAAAATAAAAAAGATAAAGTATAAACTTTATCTAATATAATTTTTCTTTCTTTTGAAAAGAACTACACTTATTATAATTATTAATATCAATATAAATAAATAAGTAGCAACACCTGTTTTTGGATTAACAATAGTTTCATTTTTATTAAGTAAACTATTAATTCTAGCTATCATATTTAACATTTCTTCTTTAGTAATAGACGACTTATTATATAAATCTTTAGCATCTTCTAATGTTTTTTTACATTCTTCATTTAAACATTTACCTTCATCTATTTTCTTTTCTAACTCTTCTATTTTTTCTTTAAGTTTCTCTTTATTTATTTTTAATTTATCTCTTAAATCTTTTATAATTCTAGTCATATCATCTACTTCACTTTGTGTAGAAGTATCTCTAGACATGTTTTTAGCTTCTTCTATTTTTTCTTTTAATGGTTTTACTGTCTCTGGTGTATAAATATCTTCTATAGGTTTTGCTATCTCTTTATCTAATTCTTCAAAATTAGCTTTATCCCTTAGTTTATTTATTTCTTGTTTTAAATCATCTATTTCTTTTTGTACCTTTTGTTTTAATTTTTCTAAATCAGTATCAGAAGTCATATCATTATATGAATTTTTTATATCATTCTTTTTATTTTCTTTATCAGGTAAAATATTATTTTTTAGATTATCTACATCATTTTTATTTTTATTATCAAATGGATTCTTTTTAGTATCATTTATTAATTTTTCTAATTCTTTTACAAGCTCGTCCAATTGTTTTTTCTTTGTCATATCTGGTGTAGAATTCTTACTATATGGATCACTTCCCTTAGCTATTTCTACTGCATTTGAATATCCATCACCATCTTTATCATCATCATCTTTATCAGGTATTCCGTCCCCATCTGTATCTCTTAATAATTTAATTTTGACTTGCTTTGTAATTTTACCACTTTTATTCCAACCTTCTTTGTATATAAAATCAAATTCTTTTACTTCTTCTGTTCCAGTAAATATATAATTTAATGTTCCACTTATTTTTGATAAATCACATGTTAAACCACTTGGTAAACCTGTACATCCAAAAGTATCTATATCGGTATCTTTTATGTATTTTATAAAATTAACATCATCTATTCTTTCTTCTTGATCATAAGTTCTTGTAATATTAATATTTACTGCTTTTCCTTCTAAAACTTCTGCTGGATTTGGCGAAAGATTTACTGTTGGTGAAATATATCTTTTTTCATAAATATTAACTGGTACATCAAACTCTTTAAATGTATCATCGCTAAATGTTACTCTTACTTTTACATTTTGTTTACCTTTATTATTAAATTTAGTTGGTAAAGGACTAACTATTTCAAAATTTTTAATATTACTTGGTAAATTAGTAATCATCTTTTTAATATTTTCTTTTGAAATATCTTCATTTATTTCAGGTTTATAATCAGCTTGATTTATTATAGGATTAAAACTATCTTCTTCACCTGCTACTACTTCTACTTGAACATTTACATGATATGTATATCCATGAATTTGATTAATTGCTTGTTCATTATAAGTGCCTAACTTATCAAATAAATATTTATCACCATTTCTAGTAAAATTAACACTATTATTTAAATAAACTTTATTATCATTTAACAGTAATGGTAATTCTTGATATGAATTTTTCTTAATTTTAAATTTAACTGTTTGTACAGTACCACCTGTTATATGGTTAGGAATTTTTAAATTAGATATATGATTACCATCTAGTCCTAGATAATCTAATACTAAATTTTTACTTAAATCTAAAGTTTCTAAATGATTATATGTTAATCTTAGTTCTTTTAAATTATGATTATTATTTAAATTAATTTTTTTTAATTGAGATCTTACATAAAGATTAGTTAAATTGGGATTATTACTTAAATCTAAGGCTTCTATTTTCCCTCCATCTAGACCCAAATAAAGTTCCTCTAGTTTTACATTTTGACTTAAATCTAAACTTTGATTAATTAAAGTATTATGTAAATTTAAATACTTTAAATTATTTAATTTTTTTACATCTATTTGATGTATAGGATTTTGTTGTAATCTTAAACTTTCTAAATTATATTGATGACTTAAATCAATATCTGTTATATGATTATCAGCTAAATCAACTTTTCTTACATTATTTGGTAAAATTATACTTCTAATTTTACTTTCAGTTATAACTAAAGTAGCTAAATTGTTCAAATGAGAATAATCTAAATTACTATCTTCTGATGCTAAAGTTACAGATAATTCTCTAAGCATAGTATTTTGACTAAGATTTAGAGATTTTGTTGTTTTTTGAATAGTATGATGATTATCATTAACATTAACTAATAAAACTTCTAATAGTTTATTATATGAAAAGTCTAAATTTTCTTGTTTGACATTAGATAAAACTACTGCTTTTAAATTAGTCAGATATTCTATTCCTTGTAAAGTTGTTACATCTTTTGTAAAATCTCTAGATATTAATACTTTTATTTTCTCTAAATCTTCTTTTTTTATTTTCTTTCCTTCTTCAGTTTGAATATCAGAATCATATATTAATGCTCCATATTCAGGTCTAGTTTGATAAGCAAGCGCTTGATAATATTTATCAAAATAATTATTTGTAGAAGGCCATTTTGATAATGTTTCATAATATTTTTCATAATTATATGCTCCCGAATTATAATCTGTATCTCCACACTTATTACGCATAATACAAAGTATTATACCTCTTCTTAAATTTTCATCTGGAAAAGCTTGCTTATAAGTTACATCATAGTTTAATTCTTTTAACACTTTTCTCTTAGTAGTATTACTTTTATTAATTAGTAGAAAAGAACTTAAAAATAAAAGTGATACTACTAATATAATCAAATATTTTTTATGTTTCATAATACACCTCTATTGTAGTTATTATAACTTATAAATTTTTTTAAAACTTAAAATAAATTAAAGATTATTTTTATATGTAAAAACAACAAACTAAATTTACTTAGTTTGTTGTTTGTTTTTCATTTGTTTCATCATTTGGTTAATTTGTTTTTGATTCACTGGTCTTCCCATTTGATTCATTAACATTTTAATCATATCTTCATTAATTGGAGGATTCTTTTCTAAATATTTTTCCATATATTTTTTAGCTATTAAGAATCCAATTAACGATCCTATTCCAATTCCTAAAAGAATTAATAATATATCTTTTAACATTTAACCTCCCTATACGTCTAAATCTATTCCATCAAAGTACTCTTCTTCATTATCAGTTTCTTTTGTCTTGTTATTATTAGTATTACTACTGCTGTAATCATCTTTATCATCACTTGAATCATATGATGGATAATCTTTCTTTTTCTTACCTAAGAAGAAATATAAAACTACTACTATAACTATTACAATTAATACTATAATTATTAAAAGTGAATTATTAGATTTTTTCTTTTCAAGTCCAACTTGAACATCTAAATTAGCAAGTTCTTTACCATTATACATTATTTTAACATGTGCTTTACCTGATTTTAAACCTACTAAATATCCATTAGTATCAACCCATACAACACTACTATCACTATTTTCATATTTTAAATTTCTCTTATCAAAACATGTATTATCTGGTTTAACATCTAAAGAAAATACTTCTCCTACTCTAATAAATTTACTAGGTTTAGTAACTGTTACTTTATTTACTGTACATTCTTCTTTTGCTTTAGGAGTTACTTTAACTTCTACAGTTTTTTGATCATCTTCTGTTGCAATAGTTACTTTAGCTGTACCTTCTTTAACTCCTGTTAAAATTCCATCTTTATCTACTGTTACAATACTAGGATCACTAGATGTAAAAGTTAATTTTTTATCTTTATATTCTTTTGTTACTTCGTAGTTTAATGATTGATTTTCTTCTACTGCTACTTCATGTTTTTCTGCTACTTTTATAAAACTTCCATCTTTTGCTTTTATTTTAGGAATAGTAATTTCTGATTTTGATGTAGAAAATTTTACTTTATCATAATCACTTATTATCGATGCAGTTATTTTCTTATCTGTATCAAAAGTTTTAACTATTTTAAACATAACATAACTATTTTAAACATAACAGTTATTAATTGTTCTTTTGAATGTTCAACATTATAACATGTAATAACATCAGATGTTGTAAACTTACAAGCTGGATTTGGTTTTCCAGGAAGTGATACTACAAATCTTGCTGATAAATACTCTTTTGGATATTCTAATTTTATTTGAATATTAGAGTTTCTATTAGATTTGTATAAAAATACATAATTTACTGTAATAAGTTCATTTACTACTGTAGGTCTTTTATTGATGACCATTTTTCCAACTATAGCTCCATCTGTAACTGTAAGAGCATTAGCTGTAAATCCAATTAAGACAATTGTTAAAACAATTAATTTTTTTAATATTTTCATATATTACCTCTCATTTAACATTTTTAATATTTCTTTTTCTATTGTATCATGAGTTAAATTAAAATACTCTAATATATCTTTAACTTTTCCACTTTTTCCAAAAGAATTGACAGAAAAGATATGTTTTTCATCAGTTATTGATGTCCATGACATAGAAGATGAAAACTCAATAACAAATTTTTCTTTATCAGTTAATACTGATTTTTGATATTCTTCACTTTGTTCCTTAAATATATTTAAAGATGGCATAGATACTAATCTTAAGTTATAACCTTTAGAACTTAAATCATCAAAAATATCTACAGCTAAATCAAGTTCCTCTCCACAAGATATAATTACAAAATCTACATCTTTTGTTTCTTTTAAAATATATCCACCTTTTTCTACTAATTTGATCTGTGTTTCATTCTTTAACTTAGTCTTATTTCTACTTGCTACTAAACAACTTGCTTTTCTTCTTTTAAACATAGCTTTATAAGAACCTATTACTTCATTTATATCATTTGGTCTATAAACATCTAAATTAGGTATACTTCTTAAAGATACTAGTTGTTCTACCGGTTGATGAGTTGGTCCATCTTCACCTACTGTTATTGAATCATGAGTAAAAATATAAATAACAAATTGATTCATAAGAGCAGATAATCTAATACTAGGTTTAAGATAATCAGAAAATGATAAAAATGTAGATGCAAAAGGTATTAAGCCAGATAATGCTAAACCATTACTTATAGCTCCCATCGCATGTTCTCTTATTCCATAAGCAATATTTCTATTTTTATAATTATCTTTATTAAAATATCCACTATCAGTTATAGAAGCTTTAGTAGATTCTCTTAAATCTGCACTACCACCTATTATAAATGGATTTTCTTTAGCAATAAGGTTAAGTACTTTACTATTTGCAACTCTTACTGCTTCATCTTCCCCACTAAGACCTTCAAAATTTAAATCATATTTTTTATTAATAAAATCATCTAATTCAATTTTTAATTTATCATCTAAAATATCTTTCTTCTTTAACCAATTTTCATAAACATAATCGTTTCTATCATCAACCATTTTTTGAAATTCATCAATAGTTTCTTTAGAAACAGAAAATTCTTGATTTCTTAAATCCAATTTTTCTTTTAATTGTTCTATATCTTCTTCTGTTAAAGGAGCTCCATGGACTTTATGAGTTCCTTGTAATAAAGAATATCTTCCAATTACAGTTCTAATTTCTATAAGTACTGGTTTATCACTTCTTTTTGCTTCTTTTATAGCATTTTCAATATCTAAGATATTTTCACCATCTTTTACAAAAATATAATTCCAATTCATAGATTTTACTTTTAATTCTATGTTATCAATACTTGAGTTATATAAACTTCCATCAAGTGTTATTTCATTTGAATCATATAATACTATTAAGTTATTAAGTGCTAAATTTCCTGCTATACTCATTGCTTCTAAAGCAACACCTTCTTCTAAATCTCCATCTCCTACTAAACAATAAGTTTTATAATTAATAACATCATCATTAAAATAATTACTAAGATATTTTTCGGCTATAGCAAAACCCACTGATGAAGCAATACCTTGTCCAAGTGGACCTGTAGACATTTCTACTCCTAAAGTTTCAATTTCAGGATGTCCAGGGGTTTTAGAATTTAAACTACGAAAATTTTTAAGATCATCTAATTTTAAATAATCTAAATAAAAAAGTAATGAATATAATAAACTAGAACCATGTCCTGCTGATAATATAAACCTATCTCTAGATATCCATTTAGGATTTTCTCTACTAATTTTTAAAACTTTAGCAAATAATGTATAAAGTATTGGTGCTGCTCCAAGTGCTATACCAGGATGTCCACTATTTGCTTTATTTATCATATCTATAGAAAGACCTCTAATATTACTAATAATTTTTTTATCTATTTCTGTCATTTTCTTCTCCCATCACAATATTAATTGCTTCACTTACTCCATCATTATTACTAGAAGATACTATTTTTGATGCTACTTCTTTTAATTCTTCACAAGCATTATCTACTGCAAACATTTTACTAACATAATAAGTCATAGAAACATCATTATTTCCATTTCCTACCCCATAACTATTAGATTTATCTATATTTAAATATTCTAATAATCTTTTTATAGCTAAACCTTTGGAATTACCTTTCAAATTAATATCAAATAAATAATATTTTTTATATTTATTATGATAATCATGAGTAATTTGTACTTCTTTATAAGTAGATACAAATTCTCTTATTTTTTCTAGTTGATCTATATTAAAAGGTTCTTCTACTATATATGTTACTTCATATATATCTTCATCTATTAAATAAGTTTCTGTAGTATTCATAGAATGTAAATAAACTGTTATATTGTTTTTAATTCCATAATTATATAAAATTTCTACTATATCTTTAGGAATATAATCATTATGTAATACTTTTGAATTGACTTTATCATAAATTATAGCTCCATTACAGCAAATATAATATTTAGAAAAATTATAATCTTTAATAAAATTTTTTATTCCTACTATACCTCTTCCACTAGTTAAAACAAAAATATTTTTATCCTCTACCCATTTATTAATACTTAAAAGGTTCTTTTTAGAAATAATTTTATTTTTACCTACTAATGTATCATCTATGTCACAAAAAAAGACTTTATTCATCCTATTCTCCTAATAGGATTATAATACAAAAAAAAGACTTTATCTATAAAAATCTTTTTTATTGTTTTTTACTAAATAATTGTTATATATAATTCTTTCTTCTTTGATTTTTTGATTTATATCATTTAAGAAAGGAATATTTTTCGTTAATAAATCTATTTTCTTATTATAAAAAAATATTTTTGTAAGATCTTTTTCCATAACTGCAAAATATCTTAACTTTACTAATTCTTGATTATTTAATTCTGATAATAAATCATATCTAATTTTAAATAACTTATTTAACTTTTCCAATTTTAAAAATTATCATCATCAAAATCGTTTAAAAATTCATCTTCGTAATAATCATTATCGTGTTCTTTGTTTTTATCTTTTTTAATAGGAATTTCAGTTATTTCAACTTTTCTTGCTACTACTTCATCGTCATCTTTTTTCTTATCATCTTTGATAATATAATCATGAACTGTAACATACTTATATATTTTAAGTCCTACTAAAAGAGGATAAATTATAGTAATAATTAACATAATTATGAAAAATATCCAATTATTATTTCCTAGAATAGATGAATATTTACTTGTATCTGCTAATAAAAATATATGAGCAAGAACAACTGCTATAAATGTAGATACTATTACTATATATTTTTTAGGATTATTATTATGAATCAAATAAGTAGTATAACTATCTATGCTCACTTCGAATAGTGAATATAAATTAACTGCAAAAAGTACTAAATATAATATATAAAATATTAATTTAATAGTATTAGCTTTTTCTAAATCATATTTTTCTATTAATATAGTGTATAAAAAATTATTTTTTAGAAAAAAGTAAGCTAAAACAGTAATAACTCCAAAAACAAATAAAGATTTTACAATTTGCAATAAAGCTTTATTATCTGTTTCTTTTTCTTTTATGTAATTACCTAAAATTAAATCTAATATAAATATAGCAATTATAAAACATATATAAAATATCATATTAAACCCCCAAACTTGTTAATTATTATACTTATTTTTAATAAAATTGCAACTTTTCTTATGAATTTTCTATTCTTTCTAAGAAATATTTATCTAATTTTTCATTATATTTGAATACTAAAACAAAATTATTATCAGTTTCTTTTCCATTAATGTACTTTTTATAAAAATATTTTATTAAATCTTTGTTTTTTTCTATATGATAAAGTTTATTATTAATTCCTTTTCTATTAGTTATAGGAATACAAGTTAAAATATTGTTTTTATATTCTATTACTTTATTGTTATCAAATGATATTTTACTAATAAAATAATTTATATTTATTTTAATATTATATTCTTCTTTAAATCTTTTTTCTAAATATTCTTTATCTATAATTTTCTTATTACAATCATATAAGTCATTATTTTTTAAATAATTTTTAAAAAAATTACTTATATTTAATAATACTGCTTTATCAGCATCACTCATATTTTTAAGTTCTATTTCTTTAGTTGTAAAAATAGTTGAATTTTTATATTCATCTTCATATAAAAAATCCAAATGATATTCATTAACAAGAGATAAAGCTTCTTTATTTTTAGTTAAATTTGTTTCACTAGTTAAATAAAGATTATTTTTTTTATTTTGTTTTTCTACTATATTAGATTGCTTTTTTATAGCTTTTTTCTTGAAAATAAAACCATTTATATAAAGAAATGCTAAAACAAAAAGGAAGATAAAAAAGCTAACGAAAAGTATAAGAAACTTTATTTTTTTTAGTTCTTTTTCTCTTTCATCTTTTGTTAATACCTTTTTTTCTAGATTTTTTATATCATCAAAATTATTTTCCATTTTATCCTCTTATTTTTTAAAAACAAATATTTTTGAAAACAAATAATTTAATACAACTATTATAAATTGTACTAGTATTTTTGCTATTTTATCATTTATTTTAAAAATAGCTGTTAATATAAACATAACTAACATTTCTATTAATAAAGACATAATTCTTGCACTTACAAATTTTACTGACTCTAGCTTTTTAGAATTATTAGATTTAAATACAAATATCCTATTTGCAAAATAAGCAAATGATACTGCTACAACCCATGAAAGAACAGTAGATACTTGAAAATTAAAATTAGTATTAGCACTTAATATTATTCTAAATAAATTATAAGACAAAATCGATATAATAGTAGTCATTCCTCCCACTATTATATAATTCATTATTTCTTCGTATTTTTTATATAAATTTAAGATTTTTTTAATCATTAGTATTTATTCTCCTAATTATATATTGAGGTCTATTTTTAGTATCACTATCAATTAATTTTATATAACTCATAACTAATGATAAGACAAATACATTAATAGATGTCATACTTAATATTAAGAATATTATAATATCTAATTTATCTATTCCAATAATTAACTTAACTATTAAAAATATCATAGATACCAAAAACAATACTATTGCTATAGATTTTATTATAGATAAAAATATATTAGTAAAATTTTTAAAACCTAATAATGCATATGAAAATAAACTAAAGAAGTTCCATGAAGTTTTACCTTCTTTTCTTTTTTCTACTTCATAAGGCATATAATAAATATTAAATCCAATATATGAAAATATTCCTTTAGAAAATCTATTGTGTTCTTTTATAGAAAGAATAGCATCCATTACTGTTCTTCTAAACATTCTAAAATCACTTACACCATTTTTAAATTCAACTTCACTAAATGTATTAATTATTTTATAAAATGTCTTTTTAAAAAATGATAAAATTCCTTCTTTTCTCTTCTTTTGAAAACATGCTACTTCATCATAATCAGCATTTTCATTCAAAATTTTATACATATCAAGTAAATATTTTGGATTTTGTTGTAAATCAGCATCAATAATAGATATATATTCGCTATCTTTTCTAACATTTTCTAATCCTGCTAACATAGCACTTTCTTTACCAAAATTTCTAGAGAAATGTATAACTTTTATTTTAAATTCTTTATGTTTTAATATTTTATCTAATTCTTCTTGTGTTTTATCTTTTGAACCATCGTTTACAAAAATCAATTCTAAATCTATATCTTTTAAATCTTCTTTTAATTTATTATAAAATTTAGAAATATTCTTTTCTTCATTATAACAAGGTACAATTACAGATAATTTTTGTTTCATAACAACTCCATAATAAAAATATATCATTATTTTTATTAATTTTCTATATATTTAATTTCTACTCTTTTTTTAATCATACATAAAATATCATTATTAATAGTATTTAGTTTTTTAGAAATATCATCAATTTTTATATTATCTCCAAATATTTCTACTATATCTCCTACTTTAACATTCTTATCAGTTACATCTACCATCATATGATCCATACATATTCTACCTAAAATATTGCATTTTTGATTATTTATATATACATAAAAATCATTAGATAAACTTCTAGGATATCCATCAGCATAACCTATAGAAACAACTGCTATAGATGTTGGTTTATCTGTTGTAAATAATCTCGAATAAGATACTGCTACATCTTTTGGTACTTTCTTTATTGAAATAACTCTACTATATAATTTAACTACAGGTAATAATTTGATATTACTATTATTTTTTAAATCTTCTCTTACTGTTAAACCATACATAATAATACCAGGTCTTATATAATCATAATTTTCTTTATAATTTAATATTCCATGACTTGCAAATAAATGAGTATATCCATAATCAATATTTTTTTGTTTTAAAACTTTTAAGAGCTCATTAAAATTTTCTATTTGCATATTGCTATACTTAGTATCTATTTCATCTGAAGATGATAAATGAGAATATATTCCTTTAATTTTTATATTAGAAAAATTAAAGGCTTTTATTATATTTTCTATTTCTTTTTTGTTTTTAGTATACATAAATCCTAGTCTAGTCATACCAGTATCTATTTTTAAATGAGCATTAATATAAATATTTTCTTTTAATAAATACTTATTAAGTTCTTCTAATTCTTCTAAAGAATATGCTGCTAAAGTAAAATTGTTATTTTTTAACAAATAGTACTCATCTTCAAATACTTTAGAAAGAATTAATATATCAGATTTAATATTATTTTCTCTAAGTTCTAAAGCTTCTTTAATAGTACAAACTGCAAAAAAATCTATATTTTCTTCTTCTAAAGTTTTAGCAATTCTAACAGCTCCTAAACTATAAGCATCACTTTTTATGACTGCTATTATTTTTGAATTACTTATCTTTCTTATTTCTTTTATATTATTTTTTATGTTTGTTAAGTTTACTTCTAAATAAGTTCTCATCTTTGCTGTCCTTCCACAATAAGTACAAATAAGCTATAAAAGATACTATAGTTATTATTGTTGCTTCTTTTTTTAATGGTGATGTAAATTTTATAGTAACTTTATGATTACCTTTAGGTATTTTAAATCCTAGAAAAGCCTTATTTACTTTTTCTACTTTTATTTCTTTATTATCTACATAAACTTTAAATCCTTTATCATAAGGTATATTAGTTATTAAGTATTTATCTTTTGAAGTTTTTATATTAGTAGTAAAAATAGAATTACTATATTTAAAATTAACTTCTTCTCTTTTTTCTACATTTAAATTTTCTATTTCATATATTTCAAAGCTTTTTATATAATACTTACCTTTTTTCATAAATATATTTAATTTGTCAGAGGTAGTTAAATAATCAAAAGTATAATTTTTATTATGATATTTCCAACTTTTACATGTTAATTTATTTCTAATATTATTAATATCTATATATGTATCTCCTTTTTTACATGAAGATGAATCATACATAGTTATTCTTATAAATAAAGTTTTAACTTTATCTAAATTAATACTATAATTTAAATCTTTTTTAACTTCTACTTCACCTATTTTAATTAAAGAAATATTAGAATCTTTTTTAATATTTAAGTTAATTGTTTTATCAGCTTGTTTTACTACATCATAATTCATTAATGCTAATGGTTTTTCATAAAATTTTAACTTATCGTAATAATTTTCACTTATTAAATTATCACTAAGATAAAACATTGGTTTACTACTTTCATTTAAATAAATATTATATCCTTCTATTTGTTTAATAAGTTTTTTAGAAATTAATTTTTTCTTAGTTACTATATATTTATTTGATAAAAAATTTAAATAATAATCTGATGTTGTAGTTGTAGTAATTACTCTATTTCTATGTTTTATATTATTTAATAATTCTTCATAATAAAAATAACTATAATTACGATTATGTAAAGAAGAATAGATTGTAGATGATAAATAAGATGGATTTTCAAAAATTTGATTTATATAAGCTTCATTTTTATAATCTATTGCTATTCTATATAAACTATTATCTTCTTTTCTTATATAATCTACTATCTTTTTTAAAGTAGAATAATCTTTATCAAAAGATTTCTTATCTACTAGTGGATCATTTAGTGAAAATATTATAGCCATTACTACAGAAATAAGCATTATAAAATGTAAAATATATTTCTTATTAAATTTTTTAAATAACAATAATATTATTGATAAAACTAATAGATCTACATATATATAAATATCAAAGTTAAATATACATAAAAATGTAATTAATAATATAAAAACAAGCATTTTTGTTGAAACTAATTCACCTATCAAATCAGTTAAAAAGTTAGATATAATAAGTATTAATAATGGTAAAAAAGGTATTAATATCTTAGCATCTATATACATAGTAGCATTTAAAATATAATTAAATACTGGAAATAACAGAATAACAAATAATATTATAGATAAAAATTTATATTTTAAATCTTTAGATATTAATGAATAAATTATTGCTACTATTACTATTACAGTTAAACCTATACCATATGGTGAATATAAAAAGTATAATGCATTAAACTTAGGAATTAATGTATCTATTAACTTTATAGCTACAGTAGTTTTTTCTCTTCCATTTAGTATTACAAATGCTGTAGGTAAAAGTACTATTGAACTTAATAATATTCCATGAATAAAAGAAAATGATAAATTAAATAATTTTTTTATTAATTCTTTTAAATTTATTTTTTTATTATTTTCAAAATACTTAAAAATATAATAAATTATTAATACTAAATAAGCTGAAATAGAATAATAAAAACTAGATAATGCTATTAAACATAAAGAAATTATTAATAGAGAACTTTTGTTTTTCTCATATTTATCATCTATACCAAATAAAGCTAATACTAAAAAAGGCATATAATTAATAAACATAATATGTCTATGTGAATGAAAAGATAAAGATGTAGAAAAAATAAATAAAATACTAGATATTAAACTTACTCTTTCATCATATCTTTTTCTTAACCAAATATATAATAATATACTTGAAATTATTGGTATTAATATTCCTATTATAGATATAAAATCTACCATTTTTATAAAAGGAAAACAGTAAGAAATAAGAATATAAGGATTTAATAATCCATAATATGATAAATAATAAACATTTTGACCTGATCCTATATTTAAAATAAAATCAGGTAAAATATTAAAATTTTGATAAAAAAGTGTTCTAAGAGTATTAGGTATAGCTATATGTTGAGCTTCCCAATCAAGTAAAGATCCATAGTAATTAGTAAATTTAGTTATTATTAATGTAAAGATTAAAAAAGCTATAATAATTATAGCTATATTAAACTTATCTTTTTTGTTTAAATTGCTCATATTTCATCCAATCTTCATAAGGAATTAACTTTTCAAAAGCTATCATATGATAAAACATCTTCTTTATAAATCCTTGAGATTTATAAATAGATAATATTCTTTTCTTTTCTTCTAAATCTTCTTTTGGCATAGGATTTTTATAATCTATAATAGATTTTCTCTTATACATATTAAAATAATATAATTTATTATGATCTACTACATCTGTAACTATTTTACTAGTCATTCTATGATGCATATGACCATATTCTCCCATAGGATTATGAACTACTACTTTTTTCCAATTTTTAAGTCTATAGATTTTTTCTACATCTTTTCTTATGGACTCATATTCATTTTTCCAATTACTTCGCATATTCATAATTTTATCAGGATAACCTAACATTAAATATTTATCATTAACTTCTTTCATTACTTTTTTAAATTCTTGTACTCTAACTTTATTACTTCCACAAGTAATACAAACTACAAGATATTTATTTTTAATAAGTTCTCTACCACCCCATAACATTTCATCATCAGGATGAGCAACAAACATTAAATTATCTATGCCATCTAAATTAAGTTTTCTATAATTACTTTTTTCTTTATAAAAAATAAAATAATAAACACTAATAATTGCCATAATAGACATTATTACTAAACTTATAATTAATATCTTTTTCTTCATTAAATCACCTAATTAAAATTATACTACTAGTTAATAAATGATACAAAACTATTGTTTCTAAGACTAAGATATTTATTGAACATAAAATAAGCAATTATAAATAATATCATCACATAAAATGGCACAAAAAAGCTAATATTAAGATTTTTTATACTTAAAGAAATAAGTAAATCATATATTCCATGTAAAATACTAGGTAATAAAAAAGCTAAAAATATATTAGTAACTGAAGTTAAATATTTTCCTTTTATCTGGCTATCTTTTGCATATCCAATAAAATATCCCATAGTAACTCCTAATGCAAAATGAACACCACAAGACATAATAGATCTAAGTATAATATCTATTAGATTAATATTTAAACTATTTATATATATTATATTTTCAATAAAAATAAATCCTAGAGATAAAAATGTAGAATAAACAATAGAGTCATATATTTCATCAAATTCTAAAGCGTTAAAACATATTAAAATAAGTACTATAAACTTAATAAACTCTTCTTTAAATCCTATAAAAACAATGTTTTTAAATACCAAATTATCAACTACTATAGATTTAGTAAATTCACTTAATGCATATGAAAATATTGCACTAAATATTCCTCCTAGTATTAGAAAAATTATCATATATAAAGATTCTTTATGTTTATCTTTTTTATAAATATAATAAGTAAGTAATAGTACTGGTATTAAACTTATAATTATTTTCATTTTATATCATCTATAAATTTTTTTAACTCTTTTGAATCTCTACCTAAAACTATCTTTAACTTATTATCTATTTCTACTATCCCTTTAGCACCCAACTTTTGTATTCCTTCTTTATTTACTATAGATATATCTTTTAATGTAACTATAAATCTAGACATATTATAACTAGTATCTATAATATTATCTTTTCCTCCTAAATATTCTAAAAGTTTATTCATATTTAAGCTAAAATCTGATTTGTTTATCTTTAATAAAGTAAATAAAATAATTATCAATATTAAAATTACTACATAGTATTCTGGTTTCATTTTTTCTCCTTAGACTTCTTTACTTTAGGTTTTTCTTCTACTACATCTTCTTTATTTTCTTCTTTTTCTAGTGGTAATTTTTCTTCATATTTATCTAAAAAATTATCTTCTGTAACTATTCCTTTTTTCTTAATTTTATATAAGTTGATAAAGTATAATACAACTAATAAAATCATAATGAATATTAAAGATATTAAAATATATAATGTTAATTCTTTCATATATTCTACATACATTATAAATAAGTTATTTAAATAACTTGCCCATATATTACCCACAAAAGAGATAAATGATGGTATAAATGTAACTATTAAATTTAAGATAAAGCAAATAAAGAAAACTATTGCTATATTAGTAAATGTTTTAGATACTGATCTATTTATAATCATAAACATAACAAACATTAATATAAGTACTACTATTATAGCTATAACAATCTCTTTTAAGGCAACTTTGTCTATTACTTTAAACATAGCAACTTTATATCTTTTTACTTGTTTAATTATTTTTTCTTCTACTTCTGTTTTTTCATAAAAATGCTTATCTACTTTATCTAATTTTAATTTATCTTTTAAGTATTCTCTATCTATAATAGCATCTTTTCCATTAACAGCATCTATAATAAATTCATCTATTTTTTTATCTATGTTAATTACTTCATATTCACCTAACTCTTTAAAAAACTCATAAACAAAGTTTTTATTATTTTTAGCATATTCTATCTTTTCTACATTCTTTTTAATATTTTCAGTATTGTTTACTACTTTAAATACATATAAATTACTTAATAATACAAGTGCTACTATAAATATAAAAGCTAATATTTTATTTAAAATTTTCATACTTTTCTCCTACTTTCTATAATTTTATCAAACTCTTTTAAATCTTCTTTGTTATAGGTCCACATTAAAACTTCCATAAAGCTATCACTATCTTCAAACAAAAAACACTTCATATAATATGTTTCTTTATTTTTAGTAAATGTAAAAGTATAAGAGTTTTTATCTTCAGTTACTACTAAATTTTCCTTATCTTTTGAATTATCTTGAAGTTTATAAGTTTTATAAAAATTAAAATCATTTTTATAAGTATTTTTATTGTCTACAAAAACTGTAATAATCTTAAAGTTTTCTTTATCTAAATAAACCATATCAGATAAAGGATTAACTTTATTTTTATCATGTTTTTCATATTTTTCACTAATTAAAAATTCATAATTATTACTTGTCTTTACTTTCTTTAACTTAACTTTATTAGTGTTGTTAAACAAAAAAGAAGCAGTAATCAACATAGTTCCTAATACTAACAATAAACTTATTATTCTTTTTTTCATATATTAAAATTATAACATAATTTAAAAATAAAAAAGATAGAAATTTCTATCTTTTTTATTTTAAGCAAAATCACTATTTTCCGGTGTAATTACTTGATTATAAGTTGAATTGTCGAATGCTAGTATTCCCCAGAAAACAATTGGTAAGAATATTAAACCTAAAGCAAATGCACCAGGTTTTCCAAAATTTTTAGAAAGATTGATATTTGCTTTTACCATAATATAAATGTTTAAAATTGGTACTAATAACAATAATACATTCCATAATGGTAAACCAGCTATATCAAACATTACAACTATATTATAAATTGGAATTAAAGCTGCCCATCCAGGTTTTCCTGCTTTTTCAAATACTTTCCATTGAAATATTACATTAATTATCCAGAATATTAATCCAATTAATATTATAAATAAAAATACTCCAGCTAATGCAGCAAAAATACCACCAAGTGCTTCTTCAGATATTTCTGTAGTGTTTGTATAATAATCACTCATTTTCTTTCCCTCCTTATTTTAAGTATATAAAATTTTATATTATTAAACAATAGTTACTTTGTTTTACCATTTGTATTTAAAGCTATTGATTCTTCATACATATTTTTTTGTTTTTCATCTATATCTAATAATTCAATTTTTTTATCTTTAGAAATTTGTTTTAATGCTAAATTTATTTGTAATTTCACACTATCTTCTATATCTATAACTTGTTCTTTATTTACTATTTTTGTATTAAATAATAAATCTGCTATTCTTATTTTTTCTTCATCACTATCATAAAGAATTGCAAAATTTGGATTCATTACTATTCTCGCAGTTTTAGGATTCAAATTATGTTTATAAGCTAAATCAGTAATAAAGTGATTATTATCAGTATTTTTATAATTAATATTTTTAGTTATTTTTTCTAATTCTTGATATGTATTAAAATCTGTAAAATTACTATCTGTATATTCTATATATTTATCATTATAAAGATATAAGTTGTCCCCATTATAATTACTATCTTCTTTAGTATCTTCTAAGACATATTGAATATCAGAATCTTTTACATATAAATTTTTGTCTACTATAAGAGGATCGTATTCTATTGGTCTAATTATAGACTTTTCATCAATTAATTCTAAGTTATTTTTTAAAATCCCATCTATATCGTTATGTCCTTGACCTACAGTTATTTTTTTAAGTCTTAAACCATCGTATTCTTCTTTAGTTATCTTTTTAGATATTAATAATTCTTTATATGTTTCTTCGTCTATTTTCATTAACTCTTTTGCTGCTTGTTGATATACTTCAAAAACTTCTTTAGCTAAATCTTTTTTATCACTACTTTCTAAGTTTCTTTTTATAGCATTTGCAGGCATTTCTATATTATCAAAACATAAAGTATCTTTATTCCTCCATACCCAACTTTGTGCTACTAAATTACCAGTTTTATCTTTAACAACAAAAATTCGACCATTATTATCAACCATACTGTGTTCCATACAAGCTTCTGCTAAATCTCCTAATTTTTGACAACAATTATTAAGAATACCTATTCCTAAAGCAAGTGGATCATCTAATCTTAATATTTCATAGTGATAATTATCTTTATTATTTTCGATTCTAGGAATACTACTAAAAGTTCTTTTTCTTCCAACATTATATATTTGTTGAAGTATTTCAAATTCTTTATCTTGATAACCTGCTATTAAAGATATTTTTGCTAATTTTTCATTACCAGGATTAATATTTTTATATCTATCACTTGATATATAAGAATACGTACTATTTAAAGTTAATTTTCTATTACTATTTGCTTTCTCTATTTCTGAATAATTTATTAAAACTTTGCTAAGTAATTCAATATAATCATGATTAGTAAGTATAGAATCAAGATTTTTTAAAAAGAATTGTCTAAATTTTTTATTACTAGTATAATCAAAATCTTTAAATATTCTTTCTAATTTATCTGGTGTTAAAATTGGTAATTCATCATATTTTTCTAAAATATTTCTAAAAATTTTAGATGTTTTAGGACAATAATCAGTATTTATATTAAGTTTATAATTTTTAGATTTTTCATCATATTTATAAAAATAATCAAATAAGTTATCGTTATTAACTTCTATATTTTCTTCTTTTAAACTATCTTCTAGTACTTTACGATTTTCATTATTTATAGATTTTTTTACTTCTTCCAATACATTTTCATAATCTATAGATATTTTTTTAGGAATATTAGTAAGTATATGATATAAATTATCAAATCCAGTTTTATCTTGATCAAAAACTCCAAATAAATAAGATGCTTTTATCAATGATTTTATCTTTTCTGGACTAGTAGAATAAGACTCTAATCTCATTAAAATTGACCAAGATTTACCAGATAATAAAAATTTATCAATATCTTTTTTAGGAAATTCTTTCATAACTGTTCTATTTGGTATAAAAGTTTCTCCTGTTTTTTCATACCAAATTTTCATATCATAAATATCAGCATTATTTATCATAGACATAACTACTTTAGGATTTTTAAGACCTAATTTTATAGCTTTTTCTAATCCAAATTCTTCGAAATACTTTAACATTATATTATTTATTCCAGGATTTTTAATAAGTGCTAATTTTATCTTTTCATTATCTAAATACTTTTTCCACTCTTTATAATTTTCTTTTAAAATTTCAAAATCTAAATATTTTTCATTAGAATAAAAATATTCTTTTAATTTTTTTGGTGCATCTTCATCTAAAAAAAGTCTAGGACTTTGTTCTTTTAAGAACAAAGGAGCTTCTTCATTATAATAAAATTTACCAATTAAGCATTTTTCAATAATAATCTTTTGAATATTTTTATCTATATTATCATCTTTATTTATCTTTTCAATATCATCTTCAGATATAGCTTCTAAATATCTTCCATAATTTTCACTTAATTCTAAAAATTTCAAATTTCCTATTTTTTGTATCAAATGATAACTATCTTTATTAGCTCTAAAAAATACTTCTATTTTTTTATCTTTTAATATTTCTTTTAAAATTGGATATTTTTTAATATGTTCTGATGTTAATATTCCCTCATAACAAATAGATTTTAAATAATTGTTATCATTTTTATTTAACATTTTAAAATCTACAAAAATATCTGGATAATCATGTATAAAGTTTTCATTTTTTTCTAATTCTTTATAATTAAAAGAATTATATATGAACTCTTCTCCAATTATCCTTTTATAAATACTTTCTTTTATTATCTTATCTATTTTATTCTTATCTTTAAAATCTTCTACAGAATTAACTATTAAATTTTTAGGTAAAAAAATACCATAATCTAAACAAAGCTTTAAAAATTCTTTATTTCCATAATTTTTTATATATTCATTTATATAATTATCTACTTTAGTAACACTTTTATTTACTAAATAAAATTCATCTAATCCACTTAATATTTGAAATAAGTCTTTATTTTCTAAATAACTAAAATATTCTGGATTTGAAGTAATTGTTTCAATAGTTAATTTACCTTTATTAAAAAGTTCTTTTAACTCTTTTGGAGCATTTATATCAATAAACATTTTGGGATATTTTTTAGCAAGTTTAATAGTTAAAGAATTATAATCTAGTTTATTTTCATAAATATTTGCTTTTCTCATTTTCTCTAAATAAGATATAAAAGTTTTTTCAAAATCTTCATAATTTTCTAAGGGTTTTTGAGAATATAATCCCTTTTCAGAAACATAATCTTTTAAAAGTTTAAAAATTTCAAAATTACTATTTGAAAATATTTGAGTTTCTTCTTCAAATCTTTTTAAATAATCTATATCGAAATATTCAAGAATTTCTTCTGTCTTTTTATTTAAAGAAAATGAATTAATATCATATTTAAAAAAATCTTCCATAGTTGTTACATCATTTACTATATTTAAATTTAAAGATTGAATCCATTCTGATATATCAAAACTATTTAAAGAATGAGAAAATATAAATTTTTTAGCAGCTTTAAACATAGTTTTGTCTAAATTTTCTTCTGGAATTAATAAAGAATTAAAGAAAAACATTTCTCCCATATGACTTATCTTTTTAAAGAACTCTTGATATTTTAAAATTATTTTTTGATATTCTCCTAAAGGATAATTTCCTTTTATTTTATCTGATATTTCTAATTCTGGAGTTAAAAAATTATCAATTGGAAATTTATTAAAATCATCTTGATATTCTATAAAATTTTCTACACTTAAAATTCTATCAAAGAAATTTTTTTTAATTTTTTCAGGTATATCTGTTCCTATTAAAAATAAATCTTCATTTTGACTTATTATTTTCAAAGGATAATCTTCTATTTTTATTTTTGATGTTCCTGTTATTATTTTTTCTCGAATATCATCACTTTTAATATTACAATTAGATAAGTTTACATATTTTAAATTATCAAAAATAGAAAGATCAATATTTGCATTTGTACTTGAAAAATCTACTATATGATCTTTATCAGATAGTATTTTAATACCTTCCCATTCGCTAGAAGGAATATCACTTAAATCATAAGATAATAAAGAGTCTTGTAAACCATAATACATAGTAAGAATATTATTTTTAAATATATCATTTTTTAAATTTCTTACATCATCTATTAAATACTTTAATTGTTCTTTATAATATCTAAATTCTTCTATAGTTAATTTTACATTATTCATAATATCTTCCTATATTTTATATATCATTTTTTTATTAATTTTGTAAGTAGTTAAAAAGAAAAAATATAGAATTTTTTAATTCTATATTTTATTTATTATCTTTTGGTTTTATAACTTCTAATCCACCCATATATGGTTGTAATACTTTTGGTATTTTAACACTTCCATCTTTTTGATAATTTTGTTCTAAAATTGCAATAAGTGATCTAGGACTTGCTATTACTGTATTATTTAAAGTTGCAACATATTCATTGCCTTTTTCTGTTTTCATTCTGATACCAAGTCTTCTAGCTTGAGCATCTCCTAATGTAGAACAAGATCCAACTTCAAAATATTTTTGTTGTCTTGGACTCCATGCTTCTACATCACAAGATTTAACTTTTAAATCAGCTAAATCACCACTACAACATTCTAATGTTCTAACTGATAAATCCATACTTCTAAAAAATTCTACTGTATAGCTCCACATCTTATTATACCAAGTCATAGCATCTTCTTTTTTACAAAGTACTATCATTTCTTGCTTTTCAAATTGATGAACTCTATAAAGTCCTCTTTCTTCTATACCATGTGCTCCTACTTCTTTTCTAAAACATGGAGAATATGAAGTCATAGCTATAGGTAATGATTTTTCATCTATTATTTGTCCTTGAAATTTACCTATCATAGAATGTTCTGATGTACCTATTAAATATAAATCTTCATTTTCAATCTTATACATCATAGCTTCCATTTCAGGAAAAGACATAACTCCTGTTACTACATCACTATGTATCATAAATGGAGGTATACAATAAGTAAATCCTTTACTAATCATAAAATCTCTTGCATATGCAATTGTAGCTTCATGAAGTCTTGCAATATCTCCAACTAGATAATAAAACCCATTACCACTTGTTCTACCAGCACTTTCTTTATCAAGTCCTGATAAACTTTCACAAATATCTGCATGATATGGAATTTCATAATCCCTTACAAATGCTTCTCCAAATCTTTCTACTTCAACATTTTCACTATCATCTTTTCCTATAGGTACAGTTTTATCCATCATTTGAGGAATAACTAACATATTATCTCTTAATTTTTTAGATAATTCTTCTTCATCTTTTTCTATATCTATAAGAGTTTTATTAATTTCACTAACTTTCTTTTTGTTTTCTTCTACTTTTTCTAATTTTTTTTCTTTTACTAATATACCTATTTCATTTGAAATAGTATTTCTATCTTGTCTTAAAGTATCACCTTTTTGTTTTAATTCTCTAATTTTTATATCTAAATCAATAACTTCATCAACAAGAGGTAATTTCTCATCTTGAAATTTATTTCTTATATTTTCTTTCACTAATTCTTTATTTTCTCTAATAAATTTTATATCTAACATAATTATCTCCTTAATTTATACTGTTTAATAAATCTTGTAATGATTCATCATTTGTCACTTCTTTTTCTTGTTTTTGATCAAACCACTCTGGTAATATTTCTTCTTGTTTTTTACTACTTACTACTTTTGTCTTTGTCTTATTAGTATTTTGAAAATTCATACAATGTTTCATTGCTGCTTCTGCAGTTTTTATTCCAAGTCTTAACCATTGACCTGCTATTGTTTCTACATAGTTTTTAGTAAATTTTTGATTATTTACTTTTAATACATAAGAAATAAGAACATTTATAACTTCAGGTTCCATTTTACTTTTAACCATCAAATCTTCAATTATTTTCATTTCCATTTTACTAGGACTACCCGATTTATACTTACTTTTCAAATATACTAATGGTGATGTATTTTCAAAAGTTCTAATAAGTTTATCTTTTTTACTTTCATGTTCATCTACAGTTTTCATCTTTATATATTTTAAAGTAGGAAGAGATGAATTTTCAAATACATATACTTCTCTTGCCCTATCTAATAAAATATCTAAATCTATAGTATTTTTTGAGTTCATCGAAAATAGTACTAAATCTCTTAATTCTAAATCTTTTAAATTGTACAAAAATGCTATATTATTTAAATCTTCTTTTAAGCTTTCCGATATATTTGGTAAGCCTTCTAATACAAAATCAAAATCTATAACACTAGCCATCTTGATTTTAGCATATTCATAATTTCTAACATTAGAATTATTTAAATTAAGTAAAGAAGTTGTTTTAAATACTTGATCAAAACTCTTAGTAACATCACTATATTCACTTAAATCTATTTTTATATCTTTATATTCTTTTAAAACAGATTTATATAATTTAGTACCTAAATTGTTATATAACAAAGTATTTAATAGAAGATTATTAAAAAAACTAAATGCATCTAATGGTTTATATAAAACATATATAAATTCATCTTGTTTTTTAAATGTCTTAATTAAACCAACACCTTCTAACTTTTCTTTATTTATCCTAAATATATCCATATTAATACCAAGTATTCTAAGTAATGATTCATGATCTAATTCTTTACTTAATAATGTATCAGCTTTTACTTGATTATATAAAGTAATATAAATAAGTATAGCTAAGGAACCTATTATAGGTTGATATAGGTCAGTTAATACTTTCTTATCATAATCAGTAGAGTTAGATTTGTTAATTATTGTAAATTTATCTTTAAGATTTAAAACATACATAACTTCACCTTTATGTATATTTAACCACATTTATGAGACAAAAAAAAGATTATAAATATTATTTATAATCTT
>RBWB01581108.1_pt1 | contig 43367 bp, 19 predicted proteins | sample 2014201 | NCBI WGS metagenome assembly RBWB01 (sample SAMN10133834, study PRJNA383868) | Human oral metagenome, whole genome shotgun sequencing project. | isolation source: supragingival plaque isolated from 88 juvenile twins | host: Homo sapiens | place: Australia
TGCGACACCACGCCTCCCAGCTCACCGCCCACGGCGACGGCACCCTCACCCACTCCGGCGGCCAGTCGGAGGTGGTGACGACCTCCGTCGGGCTGCTTCCCTCTCCCGAAACCCCGTCGGCAACGGGCCTGGTGGGCTGCACTGTGCACAGCTATGCTTAATCACAGCTATACTAACTAAAGTGAATGTTTGATAGATGAAGGTTCGTGTAAGGAGGCTTACTTCACAACCATCCTCAAGCACGCCTTGGCTAGGGGCTTGCCGACAGACGCGCCGCCCGTGAGTAAACCTCAAGGCCTGCACCTATCCAACCCACTTCCACCCCCGAGAAGTAGATATGACCATCAGAGACTTAGTTATTAAGCGTCTGGAAACAAATCCACTTGCCTCATCCGTCGAGTGGCTGACCTATCCACACGGTACAGTTCACCGCGAAACTGCATCATGGCAAGACATAGCGGGGCAGGCCTGTCGTCTGGCTCAAGTCCTTCGCACATCGTCACGTGGTCCGGGAGAACGTGCCGTCATCATGCTCCCCACATCACGAGCTTACTGGCTCTCATTCATCGCATGCACCTTGGGCGGGGTGATCGCCGTCCCGCTTTTCGCGCCGACGCCCGCCAAAAGTGATCGCAGTCGGGTCGATGCCATCTTGCATAGTTGCAAACCTCGGTTCATCCTCACGAACCAGACATCGCTCGCCGAAGCCGGTACGTATGTGGACCACGACACGCTCATCCTTGATGCCGAGGCTCTGATGGGCGAACCGAGCGACGACACCGACATTCAGAGATGCCTCGCCTCCGCTGGGGAACGCCCTGACGATATCCTCTATCTGCAGTACACATCGGGCTCGACCTCACGCCCGTCCGGAGCCATGATCACGCATTCTGCGTTCGAATTCAACGTGAGACAATCCTGCGCAGGCCTCGACATCACCCCCGACAACCGGGTTGTGTCGTGGCTACCGATACATCACGACATGGGCCTCATCTTCGCACTGGGCTTAGGAGTCATGGTCGGCCTCCCGACCACCTGTATGTCCCCGGAATCGTTTCTGCGACGCCCGAGCCGCTGGATCCGCGAGCTGGACTGCCCGGAACCTGCGATCACCGGATCCCCCAACTTCGCCTACGAATACGTGCTTCAACGTGGTGTGGGCAAAGACTACGACGACCTCGATCTCTCCCGCATTCACTGGCTCCTCAATGGCTCCGAGCCCGTGCGACCGTCAACCATTCAGAAATTTGAGGAAGCTTTGGCTCCATACGGCCTTCCGGCAGGCTCAGTCAGGCCATCGTTTGGCATGGCCGAAGCAACAGTGTTCGTCTCATGCACATCACGACTCAAAGTACACGCAGCCTCCCGCGACGGGTTGTCCGAGGGATACCTAAAGCCGCCACGGAACAAAACCGACTCAGTCGACCTCGTGAGTTGCGGCCCCATTGCCGAAGGCACGGAGTACCAGGTCGTCAACCCCACCACCCTTGAGACTCTTCCTCAGGAACGTGTCGGAGAGCTCTGGCTCCGCGGCCCGAACATCGCCCAAGGATATTGGCAGGACAACGATCACACCGAGCAGGCATTCCAGTCCCTGCCCGAAGACAATGGTGGTCCGTGGCTGCGAACGGGCGATCTCGTGATGATGATTGACGACGATCTACATATTGTGGGCCGGTTAAAAGCCATGCTTATCATTGATGGACGCAACCAATACTCCGAAGACCTTGAGCACACGGTTCAACAAGTTGATCCCCGAATCAGGCCAGGACGTGTCGCGGTGGTTTCCCACGATACCGGCGAAACCGAAGTCCCCTTGATCATCGCCGAACGACGGAGCCTGACAGAGGAAGACGACAACAAGCTGTCCTCGCTCATCCGCTCTGCGCTCACAACTCATCACGGGCTGACCTCGGCCATCGTGGCACTGGTGCCGCCCGGGTTTATTCCGCTGACAACCAGCGGAAAAATCCAGCGCCCTCTGGCCCGTGACAAGTGGTACGCCTGCGAGGCCGAAAACCCTCGCGCGCTGAGTGCACAGACGCTTCAGTTTCGATGAACGATCGCGAAGTTGGTACAAAGCATGCACGATACTTCCAGTTGGGAACACTGGCTACAGGACTGGGTCCGAGATCAGACCGGGAAGCACGACGCGACCATACCTGCGACGAGCACGTGGGCGGATCTTGGTCTGAGATCACGTGTTCTCATCGCGCTCAATACCGCTGTGGAAGAGGTGAGCGGCCAGACCTTGGAGGCCACAGCAGCGTGGAACTACCCGACCATCCGCCAGCTCGCCCAGCGGCTTGCCGGGGAACAGCCTTTCACGCAGCCCGGCGACACACCGCCGCAAGACGACAACGAGCCCATGGCGATTGTGGGGATCGCCTGTCGCTTCCCGGGCGCCAAGAACGGACTCGTCGAATTCTGGGACATGTTGTACACCGGCTCCGATGCGATCAGCGAAGTCCCCGACTCCCGCTGGTCGGCGCTTGGGTTCGACCCGTCACACCTGCGACAGGAAGGCGTCCCCCGGTACGCGGGACTTATTGATGATCCCTTCGGGTTCGACGCCCAGTACTTCGCTATCTCGCCCACCGAAGCTGCACGCATGGATCCCCAACAGCAAATGCTCCTGGAAGTCGCAAGCGACGCTCTCCAAGATGCCGGTTTGCTTCCCTGCCAGATCGCGAGACGCGCGGTCGGGGTCTTTGTCGGGGTCAGCGGACACGAGCACATCCTCACCGCAGCCGCTGACCTCACCGAGGTGGATGCCTGGACCAATTCCGGGGCATCTGTTGCCATGCTCGCCAACCGACTCTCCTACAACTTCGACCTCTCCGGGCCGAGCATTGCGATCGACACCGCCTGTTCCTCGTCGCTCGTGGCCTTGCACGTCGCAGCGACGAGCATTCGTGCCGGTGAGTGCGACATGGCCTTCGTCGCCGGAGTCAACTTCCTTCTGTCACCCGCTGGTGGGCTCTCGTTCAGCCATGCCGGTGCAATGGCCGACGATGGCCGCTGCAAAGTCTTCGACCACCGGGCAGACGGCTATGTTCGCAGCGAGGGATGTGGGGTCCTCGTAGTGAAGCGATTGAACACTGCCCTGCGCGACGGCAGCCGTATCCGAGGCATTGTGAAAGGCTCGGCCGTCAACACGAACGGCCGCTCCAACGGCCTCCTGGCACCGCGCACCTCCGCCCAGTCGGCGGTTCTGCGGCAGGCACTCGCGAACTCGGGAGTGAACGCCGACGAGATCTCCTATGTCGAGTGTCACGGAACTGGTACAGCCCTGGGCGACCCCATCGAGATTGAGGCTCTGGGCGACGCCTACGGTCGTCGCAGAATCGAGACGCCTCTCCTCGTCGGCTCCGTCAAGAGCAACATTGGTCATCTGGAGGGCGCCGCAGGGATGGCCGGTGTCATCAAGGTTCTGTTGGCAATGTCCGAGGAAACATTGCCGCCATCCATCCACTTCGAGGCCCCGAACCCGATGATCGACTTCTCCGGTTTCGAGGTAGTGACCGGCCTTCGTCCTTGGCCGGATGACTCCAGACCCCGCAGGGCAGGGGTCTCATCCTTCGGCTTCGGAGGTTCGAATTCGCACGTGGTGCTTGAGCAGCCGCCACCCTATGGCTCGGACGTGGACCCTGCTTGGGTGTTCTCTGGGCAGACATCCCGATGGGCCGGAATGGGGCAGAACCTCCTCGCCGAGCCGGGCTTCGCTCAGATGGTCCACCGTATCGACCCGGTCATCCACGAATACTCCGGCTTCTCGATCCGGGAACTGATCGCAGAGGGTCGACTCCCCTCAGGCCCCATGCAGGTCCAGCCTGCACTATTCACCATCCAGGTGGCGCTGGCCTCACTCTGGTTGGAGCGCGGTTATCGCCCCGCATTCGTGATCGGACACTCCATGGGAGAGGTGGCCGCAGCCTGCATCGCAGGCATTCTGTCCCCGGAGGATTCGGCGCGTCTCATCTGCCGACGTGCCGAATGTCTCCAGAGGTTTTCCGGGAAAGGAGCCATGGTCATCAGTTCCGCTTCCGCCCAGCGTACGGGCGAGATCATCGATGGACTTGATGATGTGTGGGTCGCCGGCCACAACAGCCCAACCATGACCTTAATTTCCGGAAAGCCCGGCGCTGTCAAAGCAGCCGTGGACCGTCTACGTTCGGAAGCGGCCGAGCCTCGTTATCTGGACGTCGATTTCGCCTCACATTGCCCGCTGATGGACGAGGTGCTCGACCCCTTCCGGGAAGCAGTCGAGACCTTGGAGGTCCTCCCGGGCGAGATCCCGCTTATCAGCACCGTCAGCGGCAGCCATCCGAGCGAAGGCATCTCACACTGGATCAAGAACTTGAGGCAGCCAGTGTTCTTCACCGAGGCGGTAAAGGAAGTCCTCAACCTGGGAGTCCGGGCATTCGTCGAGGTGTCCCCACATCCCGCACTGCTCACAGCCATAGCCGAGACGGCGTCCGGTGAGGACATTACCGTGCGCCCCGGACTCGTCCGGGATGTCCAGGAGGACCTGCCCTCAAGACGCCGGTGGAACCGGGACACCAACCATGACCAACACCGGCGGCGCAAGCCCGTGTCGTCTGCACCATTCTGCGGCAAGAACCACATGCTGGGGTCCATGCTCAGCCTCCCGGGCACGGCCGACCTCAGGCTGTGGCGCTCGACTTCTATGCCCCAGAAGGAAAGTCATCGCCTAGGCAATCGGCCCGTTGTACCCGCTTGGAAGCTGCTGTCCACGCTCCTCATCGCTGGTTATGGCCACGTGAAGGAGGTCTTGTTCCATTCGCCCCTGAGCTTGGAAAGAGTGCAGGAGGTACTGACGACCACGAATAGCGGCGAGGTCACGATCCATGTCGCCGAGCCGGGCGCTTCTGACGCGACACTGGTCGCATCGGCCCAAGCATCCGAGAAGCCTTTGATGGCTCCTCCAAACACCACTGGATGGGAACCCAACGAGTGGGAGGAGCCCCCCGACGAGGTGCTGGCCGCGCTGGCAGGGCCAGGCTGCCCCACCGGTTGGTTCCACGACGAGACCCGCGTCGCCTTACGCATAAAACTGCCAGAGAGCCGTAACTCACGTCTCGCTGCGCTGCTCGACGCAGCCTGCCTGCTGCCCTCTCTCGCAGCCGGGACCACGATGACACCCGTGGGCGTGGGTGCGGTAGCGGAGTTAGGCACTTCCACCGCCGACGAAGCGATCGTCACTGGACATTTCGAGGACGGGGTGTGGCAAGTGATCGCGAAAGATAGGGCAGACACTCCGCTTCTTCTCCTGACAGACCTCTCTGCGCACGACCTCGGCAGCTCACCCGACGCGATGCAGGCTAAGGTCATGTGGCGCAAGACCACATTAAACTGCACCGGGGCCACCGTGTGGGCGGTACCAGCTCCCGGCCGGGCAGACCCCAACCCGGTGGCGGCTGCGACGAAACTGGTCCTTGAAGCCCGGCGGCGCCTAGACGCTTTGAAGCCCGGTGAGCGTCTCGCGATCGCGACCAGCGGACTATGGAACACAACTGCGGCCTCTCCCGAGGCCTGTGCACTCTGGGGTCTTGCCAGCCCGATCGCTGCCGAGTATCCCGACCGCTGGTTGGGAATAATCGACTCCCCAACGTCCACCTCGACGGGAGAACTTTGCGGCTGGTCCCTGGAACTCGGTTCCTTCTCGCCAGTACCGCATCCCGGGTCGTTTGACCTTGGCACAGAGGACGCGGTGCTGGTGACTGGTGCATTTGGTGGCATCGGGCGGCTTCTCGTTCGTTTCCTTGCCGATCACGGAGCCCGAGTCATGGTGTTGGTGACGCGAAGTCGGCCAGATCCCCTCCTCATGGATGAGCTGTCGCAACAAGGCGTCACCGTCTGGATTGCCACCGTCGACCTCGTCGAGCACGGGGCCCTGTCCGACTGGCTACGCCAGTGGCAGCTCGACACGGGACGCAGAATCGGCTTGGTCTACCACCTGGCCGGGTATTCCCCCGACGTCGCGTTGACGGACCTGTCCACCGCAGAACTGGGGCGAACCCTCGCCATCAAAGCGGGCGCCCTGACGGAGTTGCTGGATGTCTGCGACGAGGGCACGTGCGGGATAGTGTTTTCATCCGCTGCATCCATCAGGGGCGTACAGGGGCAGAGCGCTTATGCCGCCGCCAACGCGCTCGTCGACGGGATTGTGCGTCGCGCAGTAGCGTCGGGACACAACTGGCGGGTCGTGAACTGGGGACCGTGGGCTTCCGTCGGAATGGCGGGCGATGACCGGGCCAAACTGGCATCTGAGGCGTTGCGCTCGCAAGGATGGAATGAGCTCCGACCCGAAGCAGCCCTGAGAGCAAGTATCTGGGCCTTCTCGCAGCAGTCACCCCAAGCCTTCATCGTGGGGGGCAGGGCCAACCGAACTGGCAACGCTTCCGATGAGTGGGAACGTGCCGACGAAGCCGAGCGACACCGTTTGGTCGGCTCCATCGTGCGCCACCATCTGGGCATCACCGATAAGCTGTCGTACGACCGTCCGCTAGCGGAATACGGTATGGACTCAATCCTCGCTCTACGTATTCTGCGCAGCCTCAATGAACTCGTCGGAGCCGACCTTCCAGTGGGCTTCCTGTGGAACCATCCCACCATCAACACAATCATCGCCGCCCATGAGCTGGGCCCCGTAACCGACACGGTGAATGCGCCGCCCATACCGGATCATGCACATGAGACCTCGGCATTCGAACAACTCCTGGAGGAGGTTGAGGACCAATGATCGAGAAGTCGTCGTACACGCGCCTGGCCGCCCTGGACAGCCGCCAGAGCAATCGGCTTGTCGAAGCGCTTCGGTCAGCGTCATCACAGCTAAGCAGCGAACCCATCGCCGTCCTCGGGGTCGCGTGCCGGCTACCCGGTAACGTTCATGGGATCGCCGATTTCGACCGGCTCCTCGCGGAGGGTCGCACACCGATCTCCCCGGCCGAACCCCGACGTTGGATCGGCGACCCTCATGGCGTCCGGGCCGGGTTTATCTCGGGACTCGACCGGTTCGACGCCAACTTCTTCGGCCTGACCCCACGGGAAGTCGAATCCCTTGACCCTCAGCAACGCCTCGCCCTCGAGAGCGCGATCGAGGCCATTGAGGACTCGGGGCGTACAGTCGACGACCTACGCGGCAGCACTACGGGAGTCTTCCTCGGGATCTACCATCATGATTTCGGTGAGGCTCTGGGAAGCGAATCCACTCCCTACAGTGCCAGTGGCAACGCCCACAGCGTTGCCGCCGGCCGGCTTGCCTACACGCTCGACCTGAGCGGCCCCGCGATCAGTTTCGACACCGCGTGCTCGACGTCGTTGGTGGCCATCCACCAGGCAGCTCGCAGCCTGAGCATGAGGGAGTGTGACGGAGCAATTGTCGTCGGTGTCAATGTCATCCTGTCACGACACACCCACGACAGTTTGGACTCATGGGGGATGCTGTCGCCGCGCGCACGGTGCAGCCCATTCGATGCCGCCGCTGACGGTTTCGTTCGTGGCGAGGGAGTGGGCTCCGTCTACCTCAAACGGCTGTCGGACGCCATCAGGGATGGCGATGAGGTCTTGGCGGTAATCCGAGGTAGCGCTGTCAACCAGGATGGCCGTTCCCAAGGACTGACCGCACCCAGGGGAGCGGCTCAGGTCGCAGTGATCGAGCAAGCGCTAGAGAATGCAGGCATTCCAAGCACGTCGGTGGGTTACATTGAGACGCACGGCACCGGTACCGCGCTGGGCGATCCCATCGAATACGAGGCACTGCATGAGGTCTACGGCAAACCCGCGACGACGGGTGAGCCCTGCATTCTGGGAGCCGTCAAGTCGAATATCGGTCATCTTGAGGCAGCCGCAGGGATTGTCGGCTTCATCAAGGCCGTCATGGTGGTCGGCTCCGGCCGTATCCCACGCAATCCCGGATTCGACCGACTCAACCCCCACATCGGTGAACGCCCGACCCGCCTGCGCGTAGCCGAAAATGCCGTCGAGTGGCAGACTGACCGACCACGACGTGCAGCGGTGTCTGCTTTCGGATTCAGCGGTACGAACGCGCACGTAGTGCTTGAGGAGGGCAGCCGCACCGCCGCATGGCCAAGACCTGCACCGCGCACGTGGAACCACGAGAAGTCATGGCCCCTCCCCATGTCCGACTCCCGCGCTACTCCGGACGGATGGTTCCTAGTGCCTGACCTCGTGGAATTGCCTGCCCTTGCAGGAGCTCCCCGGGCCGTGACGATCGAGGTGCTCTCCGCTACGGGAAACTCAGCCGAAGCACTCGCCGAAGCACTCCGCGCACGGGGAGCAGAGGTTACGTCAGGCCGTATCGACTCGTGGCGGCCCGGTGAAACCCAGGTCACCATCGTTATGCCGGAAACCGGCCGCGATCTCACTGACCTGGACGGTCTGCGCGACGAGGCAGCAGAATTGGCCGGCTTCGCGACGCGATTAGAAAAGCTCCCGGGACACCAGATGGTCATCGCGACGCACTCGGCCCATCCAAGGTTCAATACGGCGGTCGATCCCATCGCCTCCTCGTGGTGGGGATGGGCCCGTGCGTGTGCCTTGGAGATGGGGGCGACGTTCGGCGGCGCCGTCGACGCGGATACAGACGAAACCTTGGCGGAAGGACTGCTGACTCACCTCACCGCTAAAGACGGCGAACTTTTCACTGTCATGGACGCAGGACGCCGCTTGGTGCCCCGTCTGCTCCCCGCCCCTGACTCGGTGACCCAGCTCGCGCCAGAAGAACTCGACGACGAGCACAGCTACCTGATCGTGGGGGCAAATGGTCCTGTCGGGCTCGCCCTAGCCGATCACCTCGTCGCCCGCGGTGCGGTGCACCTGACCCTGACCGGTCGAGGAGAACCAAGTGAGGAGCTGGTCCAGCGCATGACAGCGCTCAACGAGCAGGGCGCCGATCTGCGCTGGGTACAAGCACACGCCGACGATTTTGACCAGATGCGCCACGTGATTGATGCTTTCGGCGCCGACCGACCTCCGCTCACCGGCGTGTTCCTGACAGCATTCGCGGGCAGGCAAATCGACATGGCCGAGCTGACGGCATCGGACATCGACGAGATGTACCGCCCAAAGGTGAACGCTGCCGTCTATCTTGACGAACTGACCGCGGACCTGGAACTATCGATCTTCGCCCTGTTCTCATCGACCACGGGCTGCCTTGGGTCGAAGCAACTGGCGCACTATTCGGGAGCCAGCGCCTTCCTCGACGGGCTCGCTCACCGGCGCAGACAGCGAGGTCTGCCTGCGCTCGCGATCGACTGGGGCATCTGGGCGGGTCGCCTTGAGGAGACCACCGACCACGAACGGCGCCACGTTGAAGGGTCAGGCCTCCGAGCCATGGACGACCGGCTCGCGATACATGCACTCGATCAGCTTCTCTCGCAGCCCGACAAGGCACAGGTCATGGTGGCCGATGCCGATTGGGAGCTCCTGCGAACCGCCTACTCCACTCAGACGTCGTTCACCTTGGTGGATGACCTGCTGTGTCCACCGACCGAGCACACAAAAGAAGCACAGGGGGCAGCCACGCTGGCCGCGACTGCTCCCCGGGATCGCGAACGAGCAGTCGTGGCCTGGGTACAGCAGGTGGTGGCCAACTGCATCCACCTCAGCGACCCGGGACAACTCCCCGTCGACAAGGGATTCTTCGACCTAGGGATCGACTCACTCATGGGAGTCCAGATCCAGCGGACCCTGAGCAATGACTTCGGCATCGAGCTTTCACCAACGGCTGTCTACAGTCACCCGACAGTCACTGCTCTCGCCGCCCACATCCGAGAGTTGACGCAGCCCGTGGAGAAGACAGCCCCGGCAGACGCATCGACCACTCCCTCGACGGCGCCCGAGGAACCCATCGCCATTGTGGGTATGGCCTGCCGCTTCCCCCGCGGCGAGACGATCGACGAGTTCTGGACTACTTTGTCCACTGGCAGGGACGCCATCAGCCACGTCCCGTCCCAACGTTGGGACGCCGACAGCTTCTCTGATCCCGACCCGACCGCCCTTGGTACCATCCGCACCGATCGCGGCGGATTCCTGACTCGGTGGGATCCCGCCCAGTTCGACGCCGAGTTCTTCGGTATCTCGCCTCGCGAAGCCGCAGCTATGGACCCGCAGCAGCGTCTCATGCTGGAGCTGTCAATTGAGACCCTCAACGACGCCGGGCTTCCCCCTCTCGGCCTACAGGGGACCCGTACAGGCACCTTCATCGGGATCACCACGCACGACTACATGACGTTGCAGATCCGCGCCAACTCCCCGGAGGACGTCGACGCTTACACGGGGACCGGTATCGCGGCCAACTTCGCAGCCGGCCGGGTGTCGTATCACTTGCGTCTCCAAGGTCCAGCTATGGCCGTCGACACCGCATGCTCCAGCAGCCTGACGGCTCTCCACCTGGCTCTCGGGGAACTTCGTTCGGGGACGTGTGACGCGGCGCTAGTGGGTGGCGTCAATCTCATGCTCGTCCCTGACACCTCTGTCTCGTTTACTCGCTGGGGCATGCTGTCCCCGCGTGGCTTCTGCGCGAGTTTCGACGACTCCGCCGACGGGTTCGTGCGCGGCGAAGGCGGCGGCATGATCATGCTGAAACCCCTGTCGGCGGCGCTGCGGGATGGCGACCGGGTGGTCGCCGTGTTGCGCGGGAGCTCGTGTGGCCAAGACGGTGAAAGCGCGGGACAGACCGTTCCCAACGGGGCAGCCCAGTCCGCCGTAATCTCGGACGCACTTGCCCGGTCAGGGCTGACCCCTGACGACATTGACTTCGTCGAAACTCACGGAGCAGGAACCGCGGTCGGTGACCCAATCGAGTTGGAAGCGCTGGGCGAGGTCTTCGGCGACCGCAAAGATCCGATCATTCTGGGAGCGCTCAAGAGCGTTACCGGCCACATGGAGGCTGCCGCGGGCATCGGTGGGATCATCAAGACGGCCTTGGCGATCTCTCACCGCCAGATCCCACCGAACCTGCACTTCCAGAAGCTGACCTCACAGGTCACCCCACGCGCCTCGCACGTCGAGGTGCCGTCCGTCCTGACGTCGTGGCCTGCGACAGCAGGGCGTCCCGCCCGCGCAGGCGTTTCGAGTTTTGGCGCATCCGGAACCAACGTCCACATCATCATCGAGAGCGGCCCTGCCAACGCGTCCAGCAACGGAGTCTGGCTCTTCTCCGGTCAAGGTTCCCAGTGGGATGGGATGGGCAACAACCTCCTGGAGACCAGCCCGGCCTTCGCCAAGGCCGTGGCGGACTTGACACCCCACTTCGAGCGGGAGACGGGATGTTCCCTCAGGCCTCTGCTGACGGGAGAAGCCCCCCTTGAGGGAATTGAACTGGTGCAGCCGGCCATCTTCTGCATGCAAGTGGCGCTCGCCGAGACGTGGCGGTCTCTTGGTGCTCAACCGACCGCAGTTATTGGTCACTCCATGGGCGAGGTCGCTGCCGCCGTCGTAGCGGGCGCTCTCGACATCGCCGACGGCATGGCGATCATCGCCAGGCGCTCCAAGCTGCTCTCCACAATCTCAGGCAACGGGCTCATGGCAATGCTTGAGGCAACCGAGACAACCGCCCGCGAGGTCGTGCGGAAACATCCCGACGTCGACATCGCAGTTTTGAGCGCGCCCGAGCAGACCGTCCTCTCCGGAACACCCGAGGCTATCCGAGCCATAACCAAGGAGTTCCAAGATCGTGGTCTCTTCGCACGCGAGATCGCGGTGGATGTCGCATCGCACTCCCCGCAGGTGGACCGGCTGCTCCCCACCCTGCGAAAAGTCTTGAAAGGCATCACCCCCCACGAACCAGATGTCCCCTTCCTGTCGACAGTATCGGGTCAACCAACTTTCGACCCGGACTACTGGGCTGACAACCTGCGGCGTCCCGTCCAGCTGATGGGTTCACTCGAGCGGGCATTCGCCGACGGCGAGAAGCAGTTCGTTGAGATGGCACCCCACCCGCTGCTCGGGGCATCAGTCCTCGACTGCGCCGCCGGTCGGGAGGTGACGTTCGTCCCGAGCATGCGCCGCCACGATCCCTCGATTCGGCCCAATCCTCGGTCCACACGTTCCCCGGTAACCTGGAACCGGAAGCGGCATTGGTTCGAGGCCACCGTGCGCGACACAGGGGACTTCTCCCTGTTGGGCCAACACGGAGTGACACCATCGGGGGAGCATGTGTTCACCCGACGCGATCTGCTCGGATCAGCCCCTTGGCTCTCGGACCATCAAGTCAACGGCATCACCGTCATGCCGCTCGCCGCCTGGGTGGCCATGATCGTCGAGGCAGTCGACACGATCAAGCACGAACCAACCTCAGTGAGGATCAGCAACCTTGAGCTGCACAGCATGCTGGCGCTGGGCGAGTCAACGGACGTCACGACCTCCCTTGAACCGGCAGGTGCCGACACATGGCGGGTGCGCATCGGCTCACTGAGCCCCTCTTGGCGCCTCCACGCCTCCGCTCAGGTGACTGTGGTGCCCCCCACGGATATGTCGAAGGCCGATTCTGACTGGAATGGCCCGGGCATCTGGAAGGACTTCCCGGTGACGCGTCTATATGAGCGACTCCGAAGCGTCGGTCAGCAGCACTCCGGGGTCTTCACCCCGGTGGCGGACGCGGCTCTCGGCTCTGACGGCACGGCCACTGCACACTTGAGGATCACCTCACATCGGGCTGCGGGCCGGCGCATGCGTATCTTCCCGCCACTGCTCGACGGCGCCCTCCAGACACTCGCGGTTCCATCCCCAGCCGAAGCGACGGACACGGTTCTCCCGGAACGTATCGGCAGCATCCATGTCACCGGCAGGTTCGGCAACGACGCCACGGCACAGGCTCGCATCATTCAAGATGACGATGGTCGGGCAACGGGAGCCGTGCGCATGACGACCGAGAAAGGCTGGGTTGACATCAGCGGCATCATCCTGCGCCGCCTCGACGCTCCCGCTAGCCCGGAGGTCCCGTTGTTTGACCAGTGCTGGACCGATCTCCCGGACGTATCTGAACAGCCCGGCAGCACCCGGGTCCACATCGTCTCGTCCGGGGAAACATCGACGCAACTCGCCGATCAGCTCGAAGCAACGTTCGGAACCAGCGCCGTTGAAATCGCTTCGACTTCCGATCCGGCAGGTTTGCCGGAGGCTGTCTGCGTGGTTGTCGACTCCACTACCGACCTTGACGTAGTAGGCGTGCTCATGGCCATCCAGCGCGCTGCTACGAGGATCCTGGGCTGGAAGCTACGGGACACACCCCGCCTCTACTGCCTCGTGAAGGTACCGGCTACCGGGACAGAGCAGCCGGCCGAGGCGGCTCTGCGGGCATTTTGCCGCGTCCTCGCGTACGAGCACCCCGATCTGCGAGCATCCGTCGTCTCGTTCGACGCCCTGGAAAAAGCCGCGGTTGTCTCGCACGTCCAAGCGGACAGCCCCGAGAGGGATGTCGCGCTGGCAGGAGGCACCACGCGGACGTGCAGGCTTCAACAGGTCCAGCCGATGCCCCGTGAGCTGATCCTCCCCGTCGGGGTTTCTACCGTCGCACGAGCCGAGGTGCAGAACGGATCAATGACGTGGGTCGAGGTCCCGAACCCACCCCTTGATAAGAACGAGGTCCTCATACAAGTCGAAGCCGCCGGGCTCAACTTCTCCGACGTCCTCAAGCGGAGGGGTTCCTATCCCCTGCGTCCGGGCGAGACATCGATCCTGGGCGGCGAGCTCGTCGGCACGGTGATCGCCTGCGGTTCTCAGACAGAGTTCAGCCCCGGGGAGCGGGTCTTCGGCTTGGCAACAGGTACGTTCGGCACCACGATTCGCGCTCGAGCAGAACTCCTCAGCCGGGTCCCGGACGGCCTCTCAATCACTGACGCCGCCACTCTGCCGACGGCGTACGCGACGGCCCTGCACTGCCTTGACAATATCGCACGTCTCGGAGCTGGGGAAACGATTCTGGTCACATCCGCCTCGGGCGGCGTCGGTCTTGCGGCAATCACCTTCGCCCGCCACCTCGGGGCCAGAACCATCGTCACCGCGGGCACTCGGACCAAACGCAGCTACCTGCGCAGCCTCGGATTCGAAGACGTACTGGACTCACGTGCTCCGGATCTTGCCGAGCGTGTGAAGAAACTCACTGGCGGGGTTGATGTCGTCCTGAATACCCTCACGGGAACTGCTTTCCATCAACTACTCAGTGTCCTGCGACCTGAAGGGAGGTTCGTAGAACTCAGCAAGAATGCCACTTTCGGACACGGGACGTTGAATCTCGCGGCCCTCGCCCGGGGTGGATCGTTCAGCGCCGTGGACCTCGCCTACCTGATGCACCACGACATCGGTGCCGCACGCCGTTTGTTGGCGGAGGTCGTCGACGGGGTCGCGGATGGTTGGGTGACACCACTGCCTACACGTAGCTTCGAGCTTTCCCGGCTCGACGATGCGCTCGCTGCCTTCAGCGATCAAGACCACCACGGCAAGATCGTCGTTACCGGTGCCACCAACATCGAGGCTCAGCCACCTGCAAACCGAGTCGTGCGCCCCAGTGGTTCTTACATCGTCACGGGCGCATTCAGCGGCCTCGGCTGGGTGACAACTTCCTGGCTTGCCGCCCAGATGCCTCGACGACTCGTACTCAATGGGCGCAACGGACCTGACAAGGCCTGCGCGGCCACGATCGAGCAGTGGAAGACAGATGGTCTAGAAATCGACATCGTCCTTGGCGACGTTACGGAAGCAGAAACGATTGCGGAGTTGGTCGGCCACGCGCGCAAGGCCGGCCCGCTGCGCGGGGTCATCCACAGTGCCGGTGTCGTACGTGATCAGACGATCCGCGCCATCGACGAGGACACCATGCGCAGCGTCTTCCGCCCAAAAGTCGACGCAGCCCGGCTGCTGCTGGACGCCATCGCAGACGACGACCTCGACTTCTGCGTTCTCTTTTCGTCCGCCGCTGCTCTGCTGGGATCACCAGGCCAAGGATCGTATGCAGCAGCGAATGCCGCTATGGAAGCGCTGGCTCTGCAGCGCGCCGAGCGGGGGTGCCCGGTCAAAGTCATCAGCTGGGGGCCTTGGGCCGAAACCGGCTTGGCAACCAGTTTCTCGACTCTCGGCTATCATGCCCTCACCAACGCTGAAGGACTCGGCGCGCTTGAACGGATTATCCGCTCCAGCCTTCAACGCACCGGAGTGTTCCACATGGACGCCAGGCAGTGGTTCCAGTCCTACCCGGTCGTGAGCGAGCTGCCTTACTTCTCGGAGTTGGAGATCGATCCCGACACCAGCAAATCAGATGTGTTGTTGCTGGCCGGAGTGACAACGGATGCCGAGGCCCGCGACCGTGTCCACGGTCTGGTGGTCAGAGAACTGGGCGCGGTACTGCGTTGTGATCCCTGCACCATCGATCCCCAAGCCCCCTTCGCAAGCTTCGGGCTCGATTCCTTGATGGCCCTTGAGCTCCGCAACCGTTTGGAACATTCCGGCTGCGTGCGTCTGCCAGTCACACTGATCTGGTCCTCACCAACGGTCGAGCAGCTGACCGATGCCCTGCTACGGGTCTTGAGAGGAGATCTGCTCCGCGAGTCTGCCGAGGAATCGACACCACCGGTGATTTCCGATGAGGACGCGCAGTGGATCACGAACTTGGGCAAGGCCCTGCGCGACGGAGAGGAGGAACGAGCGTGAATCAGATCACAGCCATGGTGGCGGCCTTGACTCCACAGGCACGCCAGTCGCTGCGCAGAGAGTTGGATCGACAGGACCCTCCGGCAGGATCGGATGCCGCTGCAATTATCGGTGCAGCGGTCCGGCTGCCGGGCGGCGTCACCACCATGGGTGACCTGTGGGAACTACTGGCGAAGTGCGGTGACGTAGTCACACGGGTGCCCGAGGGACGCTGGCCCAGTCACCGTGACGGATCGGCCAACGCGTGTGACTGGGGTGCTTTCATCGATGATGTGGCGGGCTTCGACGCCCTCCACTTCGGGATCTCACCCTATGAGGCCAAGAGGATGGATCCCCAGCAGCGTCACCTCCTCGAGCTCACCGCTGAGGCCATCGCACACGCCGGCCTCAGTGAGAAATCGCTGCGGGGCTCAAAGACCGGTGTCTACATGGGATTGTCGTCGAACGACTACTTGACTGTGGGGTCGAAGCTCGACCAGCCAATCGACGCCTACACCGCAACGGGCAACCCCCACTCGGTTGCGGTGGGGCGTGTCTCATATCATTTTGATCTGCACGGCCCCTGCATGGCGATCGATACAGCGTGCTCGTCATCCCTTGTCGCGCTGGATGCCGCGGTCCATGGACTGCGCGGGAGGCAGTGTGACCTGGCCCTCACGGGTGGTGTCCACCTCATGCTCGACCCGCACAGCACCACGGCTCTCGGGGCTTGGTCGATGCTGTCTCCTGAGGGCAAACTCAAGGCGTTCGACGCCCGTGCTGACGGGTTCGTCCGGGGTGAAGGATGCGTTGTGCTCGTCCTCAAGCGGTTGAAGGAAGCCGAGAGGGACGGGGACCGCATCATGGCTGTGATCATCAACAGTGCTGTGAACCAGGACGGTCGCTCGAACGGTTTGACCGCTCCCAACCAGAACTCGCAGATCGCCGTGATGCGCGATGCGCTCTCTCACACCGACATCGATCCCACCGAGGTGGCATTCGTGGAGACCCACGGCACAGGGACCCCCCTCGGAGACCCCATCGAGTTCGGCGCACTCTCCGAGGTGTACGGGTCAGGCGCCGAGCCCTGCTACTTGGGCGCGATCAAGACCAACATGGGCCATCTTGAGGCGGCGGCCGGTGCGGCGTCCGTCGCCAAATCGGTACTGTGTCTGCAACATGGCCAGATCCCCGCAAACTTGCATTTCCGTTCGTGGAACCCGGCGATGGAGCCGCAGGGCACTCGCCTCACCGTTCCCTCAGCACTCACGCCGCTGAGCGGCCACGGCATGCGCACCGTGGGTGCGGTGTCGGCGTTCGGATTCGGTGGAACAAACGCCCACATGTTACTGAAAACGCACTCCCCTGGGCCGTGGCCCAGTGTCTGGGTCTTTCCTGGGCAGGGCGGCCAGTTCGAGGGCATGGGGCGCCGTTTCATGCTCGAGGACGCAGACTTCGCGACTGCCATCGACGAACTGGACCCGCTGTTTCAAGCCATCGCGGGTTTCTCCCTGCACGAGGTGCTCGACGGCACAACCGCTCTGAGCACGATGGCCACCGCTCAACCGGCCATTTTCGGCTTCCAGGTCGCGGCCGCAGCAATGCTTGAGGCCGCCCAGGGACCTCCCACGGCTGTGATCGGACACTCCATGGGCGAGGTCGCGGCAGCTGTGGTTGCAGGGATCCTTACACGGGAGCAGGGGATCCGGATCATCGTGGAACGGTCGAGGCTGCTGAATACGCTGCCCCCCGGCGGCGCCATGGCCGTGGTCAGGTGCAACGGCGATGATGCGCGTCGCTGGATGGGATCGGGCACCTCGCTCGAGATTGCCGCTCTCAACGGGCCTGCCGAGACCGTAGTGGCCGGTCTGTCCGAGGAAATCGACGATCTCGCAGAACGCTGTTCCAGCGGACACGGACCCGCGGTGTCGATCATCCGTGTGGACGTGGCGTCCCACAGCCAGTTCGTCGAGCCGGTCCTCGCCCGACTCCGTGAGCGGCTGGCAGATCTGGGCGACACGGGATCTGCCCGGTGCCCGGCGTTCAGCACCTGCAGTCTGGGCGATGACTGGGGTACCGAACACTGGGTCGCCAACCTGCGCGAGACAGTCGCGTTCTCCGATGCGATGGAACGGGCCTTGGCGGAGGGCGCAACCAGATTCACCGAGGTGTCACCCCACCCCGTCGTGCAGGAGTCCATGCAGCAGATTGCGGGAAGAAAAGCGACCGTGCGTGCTGTCCAGGTACGGCCACCGCGCTGGAACCACAAGCGGTTCTGGTATGACGCGCCCGCCGCGTCGGCTGTCCCCCGTCAGCGAAGCCTGTTTGATGCTCACGTGACGATGCCGGACGGCGAGCATCTGTTTCAGGGCGACATCGGCTCCGGACATCACCCGTGGATCACGGAACATAGCCTCTTCGGAACGCCGGTGACGCCTGGCGCTGTTCTCCTGGAACTCTGCGCCACCGCCGCCGCGACCGGACTAGGGAAGGTAGACGTCAGAGATGTGAAGCTGCTCGAGATGCTCCCGGTGGAGGAAAAGGTCACCGTGACTGCCCACGTCCGCCCCGACAACAGGACGATCAAGGTCGTCACCGCCTCCGACGGCTCCTCAACGACCCACGCCACTGCTCGCATCGACGGGATGACTGACGGGCGGCGGCCCGTACCGTTGCAGATATCCGATGACGAGGCAGTGCCACGCGCGGTCAGCCCGGAGGAGTTGCTGACCCGCGCCCGTAGGTCAGGGCAAGAGTACGGCCCCAACTTCCAGCTTCTCGGCGAGACCTTTGACCACGGTGAGGGATGGCTGACAGGATCTCTGCATCGGGCTATCGACGACTCCCCCGGGCGCATGTTCGATCCCCGCGCTTTGGACGCTGCTCTGCTGATGATGACTGCGGCACTCCCAGAAAGTGCTCTTGACGGCGTCGTGGTGCCCGTAGCAGTGGACCGACTCTTCGTGCAGACGCCCCGCGCGACGGTCGTCCGGGCAATCGGGTACGGACGACAAACCGGCCGCGACTGGTTGATCGACCTCGATCTCTGGGCCGAGGATGCGGCCGAACCGGCGATCAGTGTCCGTGGGCTCCGGGCACAACCGCTAGGTCGGGAGAAAGCTCCTTTCTCATGGGCGAACGCGCTTTACGAAGTAGCCTGGGTTCCCGAGACCTTCTCGGACGAAACGGTCTCGGGGCGCCCAGAAATCAGGGTCCTCGACACGACCGAGGCATCCCAGCAGGTCGCGCAAAGACTGAAAGACGGACATGTGACAAACGACGCTGTACACCTCATCCTCGTGACCAACAGCGGAGCGGAGGGTGGACCTGAGGGAGCGGCACGTCAGCTTGTCGAAGCCGTAGCGGCCATGGTCGCGGACAAGAAGACCCAGAATCTCGTCACAATCGTGACACTGGGAGACCACGACGACGCTGCAGCCCGCACCGCACGGGCGCTGGTTCGCTGCGCGAAACTGGAGGTACCCGGTCTCCCCCTTCGCACCATCTCCGCTCCCACACCATCAGACGCACTTGACACTGCGCTCGCCCGAGCATGGAGTGGAGATTCACTACGACTGACCGGTGACGGACCGCTCATGGCGACGTGCGTCCGGGTTCCGCCCCCGCAGACGGTAGATGGACGGATCACCCGTCCCGACGGTGCGTACCTTGTCACGGGAGGTATGGGCGGACTCGGTCTCCGGGTGGCTGAAGCCCTGCACCACGAGGGCGCCGGGTGCGTGATTCTCAACGGGAGAAGTCGTCCCGAGCAAGGGATGAGCACGGACTTTGACGATTTCCTCGCCGACGACCGAGTTGAGATCGTTCTCGGTGACATCGCTGACGAGGATACAGCGAGCAGGTGCCGGACCGTCGCCGACGAACGCCAACTCGCATTGCGAGGCGTCATCCATGCCGCAGGTGTAGTCGCTGATCAGACCCTCGCGACGCTGGACATCGCGGCGGTCGACCAGATGTGGCGTCCCAAGGTGGTTGGGGCCCGCCGGATCGACGAGGTCACCGTGAACGACCCACTCGACTTCTTCGTGGTGTTCTCCACTGCTGGAACGGTCCTGGGGTCACCGGGTCAGGCCGGGTATGCGACGGCCAACGCCGCTATGGAGGGAGTGATCTCCGATCGTCGCGGCCGACGTTTACCTGGCACAATCGTTCAGTGGGGCCGGTGGGGCGAAGTGGGGCTCGCAGCCGGTGCACGCGACCGGATGATGGATCCCATCCCCCCTGACAAAGGTCTGGCCATCCTCCGTCGGCTCGTGGCCGCCGATCGCCCGGAGACCGTGGCCGCCCGACTCAATGAACCGGTGCTACTGGCCAATTTCCCCCAAATCATGACCAACCCGTTCTACAAGGCGCTCGTCATCGGTGGTGAGACCCACGACACGATCAGCCCGGAGGTGCTGCGCGCCATGCCCCGCGCCAAAGCACTCACCGAGATCCACAACGGCGTCACCCGCGTGGTCGCACAACTCATGGGCTACGAGGACTCCGAGATACCACGGGACCGTCCGCTCACCACTCTGGGGATCGATTCGCTCCTCGTGTTGCGCATCATCCAAGGCATCAAACGCATTTTCAACGTAAAACTAGGCGTCGCTTCTCTCCTCCAAGGTGCCACCACGGCCGATCTTACGCAGCAAATCGCTGAAGAGATCCTCCTCGATGCATCACCCACGAAGAAGCCTCCGACCCTCGGGGTCGAGATCGCCGAAGTGCGCGCGAAGAACCGGGCCGCACGTTTGAACCGTTTGAGGAGGCGGAACGACCGTGACCAGTAGCCACAGCCACGCCGCACGCTATCTCGCGTTCCAGCCGCGGCCTCACGCAGCGTGGAGGCTGTACTGTTTTCCCTACGCGGGGGGAAGCGCCGCCGCGTATCGCACCTGGGCCTTTCGAGCTCCCTCCGGCGTAGAGGTGGTCTCATGTCAGATGCCAGGCCGCCATGACCGGTACCGCGAGGCCCACCCCTCGTGCATGGAGCGTTTAGTAGAAACACTCACAAGGGATTTCCTCGACGAGCACGACGACCGACCGTTCGTGTTCTTCGGTCATTCGCTCGGGGCATTGGTAGCCTTTCTCGTTGCTCGCAACCTGGAGCATGAGTTCGGATTCGGGCCCCTGCGGCTGGGCCTGTCGGCGCGGTCGGCGCCTCAGCACCAGTCGACGACGAAACTCAGCAAGCTGCCATACGATGAGCTCCTCAGGGTGCTGACTGCTCTGGGAGGAATGCCGAAGGAGATCCTCGCACACGAGGAACTGTTAATGCTCCTGATGGAGCCCTTGGTCGAGGATCTGCGGCTTTCCGACGAGTATCAGTTCAAAGAACTATCCCCGCTCACGAAACCGATCCCCGAGGTGTTCTCGGGCTGCGCTGACCAAATGGTGCTCCCGGGAACATTGGAGATGTGGGCTTCCAATTTCACTCGTCCACTCCGGATACACCATTTCCGAGGCGGTCATTTCTTTCTCTGGGACGCCACAGAGCAAATTCTCAGCAAGCTGTGCGCCCCGGTGACGAATGGCACAGAATCATACACCGGAGGGATGTGAACCATGACTGATGAGTACGACGCAGCCAACTCTTGGATCGCAATAGTGGGCATGGCAGGCCGGTTCCCCGGCGCACCCGACCTGGACTCGTACTGGGACCTGCTTGTGGGAGGCCGGGACGCCTGCGTTGACTTAGATACCTCCGTTCTCGCGAAGTCAGGCGTACCACACGCGGTGATCTCGGACCCGCAGTACGTTAAACGCGCGTTGAGACTTGACGGCGTTGACGAGTTTGACGACGGGCTCTTCGGATTCACACCCGCCGCGGCCACACTCATGGATCCCCAGCAGCGACTCTTCCTCCAGACCGTGCACCACGCGCTGGAGGACGCTGCCCTCGATCCATGGGCCGTCTCTGCCCGAACAGGCGTTTTCGCCGCCACAGGAACCAGCACCTACCTGTTGAACGCTCTGATGAGCGGCAGTCCGTACGACTCCATGGCCTATGGGGCGAACATGCAGGCCGTCTCGCTTGCCTTGAGCAATGACAAGGATTACATCGCCACACGGGTATCGCACACCTTGAACCTGACCGGCCCTGGCATCAGTATCCAAACGGCGTGCTCTAGCGCGCTCGTTGCGCTGCATCTGGCTTGTCAGTCACTTCTCGTGGGTGACTGTGACATCGCGGTCGCGGGTGGAGTCTCGGTGCGTGTTCCACAGGATGTCGGCTACTTCGCCGAGCCCGGGTCGATCATGTCTCCGACCGGCCGGTGTCGCCCGTTCGACGCGGCGGCCGATGGAACCATCTTCGGCAGCGGGGTCGGCGCAGTGATCCTCAAGCCGTACCTCGCTGCACTCACGGACGGGGACCCCATCCGTGCCATCATCCGCGGCAGCGCCATCAACAACGACGGCAATCTCAAGATGGGGTTTAGCGCACCGAGCGTGGAACAGCAGGCGCAGGTCGTCGCGGACGCTTTGGCGATCGCCGGAGTGGCCCCCTCCCAAGTGGGCTTTATCGAGGGGCACGGAACTGGGACCCCTATCGGTGATCCGGTGGAGGTGCAAGCGCTCACAGAATGGTTCACCGGCTCCATCACTACCCCCTGCTACCTCGGTTCCGTCAAGGGCAATGTCGGTCACCTCGAGGCGGCCGCCGGCATGGCCTCGCTCATCAAGACCGTCCTGGCCTTGGAGTACGGGATCATACCGGGGACATGCCACTACGATTCCCCCAACCCTGAGTTCCGACTGGACGGTACCCGGATCACAATCACGTCCGAGTCCACCGAGTGGGATACGCCGACCCGCATTGCGGGAGTGACCTCGCTCGGTGTCGGAGGCACGAACGTGCACGTTGTCCTTCAATCCACCACCCCCCCGAATCCAAAAGCCTCACATGACGTGATTACGACGCTGCGGTTGAGCGCCGCGAGCCCTGAGGCGCTCACACGCTCACGTCTCGCGCTCGCGAACCACTTGGCTGCGAAGCAGCCCTCACTCGCGGCAGTCGAGTCCACCCTTGTGCGCCGCAACCGCACGCACCTGTACCGCTGCACGGTCTCGGCTCGTACCGTGGAGGATGCGACGGCGCTGCTTCATGGGGGCACCGTCCAACAGCGGACTGCCCTCACCGAGAATGATTGTTACGACTTGGTTTTCCTGTACACCGGACAGGGTTCTCAGTTCCCGGGCATGGGGATACCGCTGGCCAAGGCCGAGCCCGACTTCGATGGCCCGCTGCAGGAAGCGCTCACCAGCCTGAGCAAGGTATCAGACACCGATTTTGGGGCGTTGCTCACCGGCCGAAAGCGGGTCAACAGCACCGACCTTGCTCAGCCCCTGCTTTTTGCCGTCCAATACGCGTGGACGAAAGCTCTCGAAACCCGAGGCCTGACACCCAACGTGGTGTTGGGACACAGCATCGGTGAATTCGCGGCCGCTGTCGCCGCGGGGATAATGGATCTCGACACTGCTTCCTTCCTCGTCTGTGAGCGCGGGCGTCTCATGGCCGCTTGCCACACCGGCACGATGATCTCGTTCCATGGGGTTGCTGAAATGGTCATCGACGCCGCCAGGACCGAGAACGTGGACGTGGCCGCGATCAACTCACCGATTGATGTCGTACTCGCAGGGAGCGACAGGAAACTTGAACGCATCACTAATTCTCTGTCGTCTGCCGGAATCACCGGACGCCGACTCATCACGAGCCATGCGTTCCACTCCGCCGCCATGGACCCAGTCGTCCCCCGGTTTACCGATCTCATGGCGACAACGACCCTGCGCGCTCCCCAGATCCCGATGGCCTCCAACATTACGGGAAGCTGGCTCACGGCCAGTGAGGCGGCGGACCCGCAACGCTGGGGAAACCACATTCGACGTACTGTGCAATTTGCTGACGACGTCGACCTCGTCCTGAGCAGAGGACCAGCAATTCTTGTCGAGGTGGGCCCCGGAAGATCGTTGATTTCTGCGGCGAGGTCGTCTGTGTCGTGGGACGAATCCCGTCACCACACGGTTCTGACACTCGGCCCCGAAAGTGCACCTCAGGACGGGATGAACTTGGCCCGCTGCCTCGGCGACCTGTGGGCCAGTGGCCTCCAGATCGACGACCCAACACGTGCCACAGCCCAAGCAGTCCACCTACCCGGGTACCCCTTCGAGCGCACCAGGCACTGGGCAAAGGCGAATCACCGAATCATTCCGGCAGCTGATTCCCTGAGTACATCCCCTGACGTGGCGAGTTCACGGCAGCAGGGCCCGCGTTCATTCGGCGTCACCGAACTGCTCATCGACCTCATTGAGCAAACGCTCGGGGTGACCGGCGTCACTGCCGAGGACGATTTCTATGCCCTGGGCGGCGACTCGGTGGTCGCCATTCGCTTGGCCGCCGAGATGACACAGCAGGGTTGGCCGCTCAACCCCGAAGATGTGCTGGAGGCAGAAAGCATCGGCGACCTCGCCGCCCGACTCGGTAAGGATCTCATCGATCCCGAGATGGACGAGAACGGCAACGTGATCGTCGATCTGGTCCCCACACAGCTCCGGCTCGTGCACGAGGGGGGACTGCCTTGGCACGCGTGGCGGATCCCGCTCCTACTGCAGAGCCGAACGAGACTCGACAGCAGCACCATCGAGCGAGCGTTCTCAATACTTCTTGAACGCCACGACATCTTACGCCTCACCATCGACGCAACCACACTACCCGTCTCGGGGCGTCTGGTTGCAGAGCGTCAGATGCCAATCACCTTCCACGGCACCGGAACGCTCGACGATGCCGAGAGCATCCTCGGCAGTGCGATCACAAACGCGACCGAGGAAGAACCGCTCGTGCAGGTACACGTCTGGGACGATGGCGGATCCGGGACTCTGCTGGGGATCATCGTCCCACACGCGTTCGTCGACGCCACATCCCAGCACCTCATTGTCGATGAGCTCTCACGGCTCCTGGGGGGCTCCGACGACCTGCCTCCGACGTCGTCGACCTGGGCCGAGTGGACCCGCGTTGCCTCGCAGCTGTCTCGAAACCCGCTGGTGACACAGAACCAGCTGCCTGCGCCCGGGGTTCCCAAAGGGCCCGGGGCTCCCAAAGGTATGTCAAGGCGGCGGCGATACGAACGACTCACCTCGACGATGGAGCCAGCCCTCACCGCGGACCTATTGACAGCACAGCAAACGAACCGTGTGCCCTTGGAAACGATCCTCGCCGAAGCACTTGGCGAGGCCCTCGTTCATCGCCTACCCGGCTCGGTGCCCGTCTTCGAGATGGCAGGCACCATGCGCTCGGTCCGGCTGAAGGGTGTCGATCTGTCACGGTCGGTCGGGTGGTTCACCACCGTCTTCCCGGTGGCCTGGCTGAAGGAGCAGGGCATCGAGACCCCGCTGCATCAAGGCTTTGGGTACGACGCTGCACGACTCTCGCACGTTCGCCGCCCCGAGAGTTCCGGGCATGGCGGCATCCTGCTGTACTACCGGGCCATCCAGCCTCCTCCGGACGATGCACCGCTCCAAGTCATCCGTTCACATCGTTTGGAGGCCATCACCCAGCCGGGCCTTGGTCACGACATCCAGCTGGAAGTGACACGGGAAGGTGGCAAGCTCGAGATCGCTTGGTGGCGTGATGTCGAACAGGTCGGAAACGCAGACCTCGAAGAACTCGCGAACGATTTCATGGAAACGCTCCGCGCATGGTCGGCCAAGAGCGACGTACCGGACGACCTTCGAAACGCGCTCGCGCAAGAGCTCGGTCTGTGACCGGCTGACCCGGTCTCGGAGCACTGACGACGGCAGAAGGAGGAAAACATGCCACGTAGCACCACCCCCTCGGGTGTGGACCGGATCGAGGATGCCTACCCTTTGGTGAGCTCACAGGCGAGCATGCTGTCGGAATGTCTCGCATCCGATGACCCGAGTCTCTATGTCGAACAGACAATCCTGCGCTTCACCGGACCACTTGATCAGGAACGCTTCCACAAAGCCTGGTCGCGGGTGACACAAGCGCTGCCACCGCTACGCACCGTGTTTGCCTGGCGCGGCGCCCAGCCCATGCAAGTGGTGCTCCGCTCGGTGGAGGACAACTGGACCGTGAAAGACCTCAGTGGGCTTACCGCCGAGCGACAGGATGACGAGATCCGGCGCCATGTCATCACGGATCGCTTGGCGGGATTCGACCTGCGGAAGGGGCCGCTGTCCCGATACGCCCTCTTTACGCTGGGGCCCGACACTCACGTCTTCGTGTGGACACATCACCACCTAATACTCGATGGGTGGAGCGTCGGGCTGCTGGTCTCACTCGTGGAGAGGGCCTACGCCGAAGGCACCGCGCCAGATCCTCAAGGGGCAGCCCATCACAAGTTCGTCGAGTGGCTCGCTGGACGCAACGATAAGGAAAGCCGTAACTTCTGGGCCACGCACCTCGAAGGTTACGTTCCCTCGCCACTCCCGGGCATTGAAACCGTACCTCAGAAAACACCTGCCGATGAGGACACCGACGCTTGGGTGCAGCACAGCATTCCCGACAATATCCTGGGGCGTTGGGAATGCAGGCTCGCAGCAGGGCGGATCACCCTGTCGACCCTGATCACCGCGGCGTGGGCCGTCACTGTTCAACGTCACGCGGGCTCGGAGGAAACAGTTGTCGGGCTGACGAGCGCCAGCCGCCCCCGCGAAATCCCGGAATCACTCCGGCACGTCGGCGTCTACGTTGATGTCGCCCCTCTGAGGTTGGCGCCTCCCGAGGGTATGACAGTTCGCGAGTGGTTGCCCCATGTGCAGCAGCTGTCCCGTAGGGTCATGTCGCACAACTTCTCGGGCGAACAAGTCCCGCCACACATGAAATCCGTCGATCTCCCACTGCTGCAGAACGCGGTGGTGCTTCAGAATTCCCTGCAGAACAAGCAGGCGTGGACGCGCTTTGCGGACCTGCAGATCAATGACGTTGACTTTTTCGTCCGCACCGGCGTACCGATCATGCTGATGGCCTTCATCCACAACGGCTTGCAGATGCGCTGCATCTTCGACCCACATCGGGTGGAGGCTGAGACGGCCCGTGATTTTCTCGACCACTTCGTCGTGGTGCTCCAGGCGATGGCGGATACCCCCGACACCCCGGTGAATGAATTACCCATCCTCACGGACGCCGAACGCGCCCTAGTGGACGGGATAAACATCACGGGGGTGCCAGCCGGGAAGCCTGGTGTGCACCACCGCTTCGCCGAGTTGGCGCAGGAGGACCCTGCCCATCTGGCGCTCACCGGTCCCGGAGGTGACCTCACGTATGGCGAGGTCGAGGAGCGAACTCGTCGGCTGGCGTCCAGACTGATCGATGCGGGCGCCGGGTCTGAGAAGATAGTGGCCATCATCATCGGGCGTTCCTCGGAACTCGTCGAGGCGATGCTCGCCACTCACCGCTCCGGAGCTGCGTTCTGCGTGGTGAACCCTGACGGGCCGAGCCTGCGTTGGGACGTACTACGGGAGGATCTGGACCCTGCCGTGGTGCTCGTCCGGCGGGACGAGGCCCCGGAACAACTCATCAACGACCCCGATGTGATGATCTTCGAGGACGCGGTATCAGAGCCACCAAAACAGGTCGAGCTACCCACGACGACCGCCCCTGAGCAACTCGCCTACGTCGTATTCACGTCTGGCTCCACGGGGAAGCCAAAAGGCGTCATGGTCACTCACGGCGGCTTGGACAACGTCGTAGGCAGCGAGATCGAGCGGATGGAGTTGGATCGATCAGCTCGGATGCTGCAGTTCTGCGCCACTACCTTCGACGTGTTCATTCTGGAGGTGTTCGCCACGTTCGGTGCCGGGGCGACTCTCGTGGTGGGGCGCGATGAGGATGTGGCACCCACAGAACGCATGGCACCGTTCATGTCTCAGTTTGGGGTCACGCACGCAATCTACACCCCCTCCGCTCTTGCCGCGCTTCCAGAACCACTGGATGTACCAACGCTACGGACCCTCAGCACCATAGGTGAACCATTGTCCGTCGACCTCGTTGAGCGGTATGCGGGCAAGTACCACGTATTCAACTTGTACGGCCCGGCCGAAGCGAGCATCGTGACGCTCGGTCACCACTGCGTCCTCGAGAACGGTGATCCCCCCATCGGGGCACCCATCCGTAATACCACCGTGCACATTCTCGGTCCCGGACGCGCTGAAATCCCCTTCAGCACGCCCGGCGAACTCTTCCTCGAAGGCATCTGTCTCGCGCGTGGCTACCTCAAGCAGCCCGAGGTGACCGCACGCGCGTTCCCTGAAACCCATCGCGGTCGGCTGTACGCGACTGGCGATCTCGTCACCAGGTGCCGGGATGGTCTTGTTCTCTTCAAGGGCCGCACGGACGACCAAGTCAAGATCCGTGGTTTTCGGATCGAACCGGCCGAGATCGAGCACGTTCTGCTCGGGCACGTCGATGTGACCTCCGCGGTCGTCGTGGGCCGGGGAACCGGGGCTGAGCGTGGCCTCAGCGCATATGTGGTGCTCGATCCCCAGAAGAGCGAGTGCTCGGAGGATTCCGCCCGGCGCGTTGAGTCCTGGCGCCAGCTCTACGAGTCAACCTACGGGGCAGCCGGCCTCGAGGGCGATGGCGTCCGGAGGTTTGTGGGATGGCGAGACTCGTTCGCGAACCAGAGGATCCCGGCAGAGCAGATGAATCGCTGGGGCGCGGAGACGGTCGAACGCATCCTCTTCTCCAAGCCGGGGACAGTCCTTGACGTGGGCTGCGGAACGGGCATCGTCCTGCTTCCACTCGCTGAGGCCGGCGTCGATGTCACCGGCCTCGACATGTCCGAGCGGGCCCTCAATGAGGTTCGGCGCAACATCTTGCAGCTGCCACCGGGCAGCGGCCACATCAAGCTTCAACAGTGCGCAGCCGACGCCATCGGCAGCCTCGAAGGAACATTTGACATCGTGGTCCTGAACTCGGTCATCCAGTACTTCCCCTCCGCGAGCTACCTCTCCCATGTCCTCGACTTGGCCTGGTCCAAGCTCCGTTCGGGGGGGCAACTCTTCATCGGCGACATCCGAGCGTTGCAGCTTCTGCCCGAGTTCCATCTCGCGAGGCTGAAGGAGCAGAACTGCGAGGACGAATCTATCATCACGGCCGAGCAGGTCTTGGCCGCGGTCCGTGATGATGAGGAACTGGTCCTAGATCCTGGGTTCTTCGCTTCCTGGGCCGCGGACAAGGTTGATGCGATAGTGTCTCCGGTCGTTAAGAATCTCCCGGACAGCAACGAGATGTCGCTGTTCCGTTACGACGTCCGCATCCTCAAGCATGAGACCGATGTTCCTCCGGCCAGACTGCCCGAACCTCACGTGACCTATGACCTCGATGCTTTCTGGGCGGCGCTGTCGGATTCAGCAGAGGCGGTGGTTCTGGAAGGCATCCGCGACGCCCGGACTGCGGAGCTCGTCGATGACTGGTGCACACGCGACCTGACGATGCCGACCGTGGCAGGCATTCCGGTGCACGTCGCGGACATCGATGAACGTCTCACCAGCCTCGGCTATGACTTGGATGCAGTCCCCGGTCCGTTAGCTGGATCATTGCGAATTCTCGCGTCGCGGAAGCTCCGGGCAGCTGCACGGCTCGGCCTGGCGGCCCGGTTGGCCGACAACCGGAACCAGGAAAAAACGGTGAACTCCCCTCTGGAACGTCGCAGAGAAACGCGTGTGATCGAGGAATTGCACCAACTCGTCGAGCAGGCCTTCCCTGCGCACATGAGGCCGGACAGCATCACTGTGCTGGACGAGATTCCGAGAAATTCTAATGACAAGGTGAACAAGTCACAGCTACCCGCTCCTATCCCATTCGAGCGTCACGAGAAAAACGTCGACGCTGCAGACGCTGTGGAATTCACGGCGGCACGGATCTTCGGCGAGGTTCTCCACCTACCGCCGCTGCCCGTGAACCTCAACTTCTTCCACACGGGGGGCAACTCGTTGCTCGGGCTGTCGTTGTGTTCGAAGCTCAGCGAGAACTTCGACGTCGACATTGAAGTTCGGTCGCTGCTCGAACATCCCACCCCACGAGGTATGGCAGGCATGGTCCGTGATCTACTCGCATGCGAGAGCCGTCGCCCCGATCCAGTTGTCCTGCTCAAGAATGGGACGTCACAGCCCGTATTTCTCGTACACGCCGCCGCCGGCAACGCCATGGCGTACCTCCCGCTAGTTCAGGTGCTTCCCAGCGATACCAAGATCTACGGGCTCGAAGAACCTAACGTCGATGTCCCCACGACATCAATGCGCGATCTCGCCGCGTACTACGTAGAACGGATCCGCGAGATCCAGCCGTCCGGGCCCTACGTGGTGGGGGGCTGGTCCTTCGGCGGTCTCGTCGCTTCGCTTATGGCGGACCAGCTGACACGTGAGGAGCAGCAGGCCCGCTTGATACTCGTGGACGCCCCGGTGCCACGTTCCGATGTGACCGGTGGACTGAACCGAGCGCGGTTCACCGCCTATCTGAGTCACCGCCTGGGGCCGATCGTCACCGAGGTCGGGAATGCAGTGGGGGACAAGGGAACTGACGACGATTTTGTCGAGCGGGTGATCTCGGTAGCCAACCTTGAGGACGTGGGTGCCGGCATCGTGCAGAAACTCTGGGAATCGTATCGCCGAAGCCTGCAACTCATGAGCACCTTCGAGCCCCCGTCCTTCGGCGGAGAGTCGATCCTCTATCGCGCAGAGGATCAGTCACTGGGCACCACCGAGCAGATCGACACCAGCATCGACCTCGGATGGGGGCTTTATCTGCCCGGCTTGCAGGTCGTCCCCATCGAAGGGGATCACGTATCAATCATGCTTGAACCCCGAGTTGCGCAGCTCGCTTCCGACCTAGCCCAGAGGTTGGCCGACTGGGATGCGGCATAACTGGTGAGGAATCCCACCCCACATGGGGAGGGCGACCTCGGAGGCCGCCGCCCTCCCCATCCACAGGATTGCAGGAAACCTTTTTCCACCGCACCCTCCGAGCATCATTCCCTGTCCTTAAGGATCTCGGTGACATCGACTTTAGCGAGCTTGATCCGGGCGCCGAAGTACACAATGGTGTAGGCAACCACGACGATCCCAATGATCATCATCACCGAGTAAACATCGAGCAGGAAGGGCGCCCCCATCGGCATTGAAGCAATGATGGCACGCCACACCGGTGCCAACACAAGTAGCCCGATCGGAATGCCCAGCAGCAGGGCCAGAACAACAACTAGCGCGTAGTTGTTGAGATAGAGTCGTGCGACCTCACTCTTCCTATACCCGAAGGACTTCATGAGGGAGATACTGTAGGTGTCACGATCGACGATCATCCTGATGAACAATGCAAGCACAATGCAGATAATGACAACCGAGAGGGCAACCAAGGTTATAACGATCGGTGAAGTTATTTCCACCGTCTTCTCCGCCCCGTTGACGATGTCAGCCCGCGTGATAACCGCCTCGACCTGCCCTTCATCAAACTCAAGGGACTGGTCACTCAGTACCGCATTGTAGTAGTCATCAGCCTGTCCCAGCAGGGTCCGGTTGGCTTGGATCGGTTGGAATATATAAAGCCCTGACGCATAGGGCACGATTTGTGAGACGACCACTCGGTAGGAGTGTGCCGCGATTCGGTCAGTGAGGAAGATCGGGTCGCCCACTTTGAGCCCATAGCGATTTGCGACCGCTTCCGAGACGGCGACGTCCGTGTTGGCCCCCCCGTCCAGATCAAAGTCGAAATACTTGCTGCTATCGGGCAGACCTAGCATGGTCACATTCGACTGCGACTCGTCACCGATGGCCATTGCTGTGGCGAGGACAGTCTCGGCGCCTGCTGGCACCTCGGTGTCCGACACCTGCAGTGTGTACATGTAGTCGAACTTCAGGTCTTCGGTCACCCGCGACGAGTAGTTGCTGATGCTCGTCTGCATGCCAAAACCAAACACCATAAGGATCACTGCGAGCAGTAGACCGGCCAGCATGATGACGTACGACCTCGACTCACGCAGAGCCTGACGGACCCGGAACCTCGGCACGAACGACCAGCCCTTGAATGAGAAACTCCTTCCTCCCACTTTCTGATCAGGGGTTTTCCGCAGAAGACCCAAGGGGCTCTGTGAGAGCTTGCGTCGGAGTTGGATCGCGATCACCACGGCGACCAGGAGCGGTGCGGCGAGAAGACCCGTCGCCAGCGCCACCTCGGCGATGCGAGGCTCAGGAGCCGGCACTGAGTAGAAGGAAGTCAGCTGCGCGAACTCGTTGAAGGCCTGTGCTCCGAAACTCCCGCCCGCGGTGCCCGCGATGCAGGCGAGCACTACGACCATGAGCGGTGGCAACAGGTACTGGAAGATGAGTTCTCGCCGACGAAATCCCATGGCCGAGAGAGCACCAATTGACCCGCTGTCCTGGTCGAGGTTGTCGATGGCGAAAGCCGCTAGCATGTATGCAGCCAAGACGAGCAGGAGAAAGCCCGCGAACAGGGCCGTCGTCTGGTTGACCTCAGCGTCGTTAGTCACGGTGATGACTCGCGGGTTGGTGTCGGCCGACTGAAAGCTTGCAAGAATCGGGATCTCGATCTTGGCGTTTTCATCTACGTATTCACGCAAACCCGCGTTGGCGTCCCCCACCTGTTGCAACGCCTCATCCGCGCTCGGCGCCATCGACGCCGCCGTACGGGCTCCTTCCGTCAGTCCGTCGAGCGCATTGATGAGTTTCTGCCGATCCTCCTGCTGCTTGTTCACACGGGTGCGCAGGGCCGGGTTCGAGATCTCGTCAGGGTCAACCTTCATGTCGAGAAGCCAACTCCGCAACTGGTCCTGGGACACGTCGTCAGGAAGCTGGTAAGCATAGCTGTACGTCGGAGTAAGACTTCCGGTCGCAGTGCTCTCGAAATCCTGAACGGAGACGAAAGCGGTACCGAACGCCCCCGGAGCGGTGGACGATGAGGCCACGCTGGGTATTACGTAGGAGTAGTCGGGAGTGGAACCCACACCAGACACCATGAGCTTTTTTCCGGCAAGCTCAATGGTCGAACCCGGAACCAAACCGTGGGCGTCAGCGTAGAGTTTCTCGACCACGATGTCACCTGAGCTCTCCGGCAAACGCCCATCACTCAGTTGGATCGTGTTGATCGTGCCACGAACGGGCTGGAGTCTTACGGTACTGTCTCCAGGGCCCGAGATATCCACCCATGGCTGTTTCTCAAGTGTCACCCCATGCTGCTCAAGGGACCTACGCTGGGCCTCAGTCAGGGGGGCGCGCGCCTCGAACTCGCCATCCTCGAGATGCGCTGATACCCGGAAGGCGTTCACCGATGTGATCATGGCATCAGAAGATGTGATCAGCGCAAGAACCACACCAAGTCCGCCTGCGACCAGCAAGAAAATAGCCCCGTAACGTAGCGCGTTCTGCCTGATTTCACGCAGCGACCGGCGAAACCATGTGGTCACCATGAGATGTCCTTCACTGGCGTCCGCGAGTCGTTGTGCTGTCGATCGGTGATCTTCCCATCCTGCAGACGAATAACGTCATCGCCCATTGCGGCGATGCCTGCGTTGTGCGTTACGATGCACATGGTCGCACCAGTTTCGGTATTCACCCGGCTGAGCAGTTCCAAGACATCGATGGAAGTCTGGGAGTCGAGTGCGCCCGTGGGCTCGTCACACAGCAGGAGTTCTGGACGTTTCACCAAGGCACGTGCGATCGCACACCGCTGCTGCTGCCCGCCGGACAGCTGAGAGGGGAACTTGTTGGCGTGCTCCGCCAGCCCAAGCAAGTCGAGTATTTCCCTCATGTCGAGGGGATCGCGGGTGAGATGCTCGCATACTTGGATGTTCTCCCGCACCGTAAGGTTCGGGATCAGGTTGTAGAATTGAAAGATGAACCCTAAGTGGCGGCGGCGAAACTCGGTCAGTTCACGCTGCGACCTACCTGTCACGAGTTCATCAGCTACCTTGATGCGCCCCTCGTCGGGTATATCAAGTCCACCGATGCAGTTGAGCAGTGTCGACTTCCCCGATCCACTTGCCCCCAAAATGACGGCGATGGCGCCCCGTTCGATCTCGAGCTCAATCTCGTCCAGAACTTTTACGTACCCGGCACCCACACCGTAGCTCTTGGAGAGTCCGTTTATGGAGATGAACATGCGCATCAGCTCCCCAAACGGCAATCGGTCGCACGCGTCTCACGAGGACACGGGATCGGACTCACTGAGCGAAGCGGTGGCAAGACGAGGTTGAGGACCGAGCTTGGGCGTTTATAGTGTACTGTCAAGGTTCTCATCAGACAACTCCTCGTAGGGGTGGTTACGTGAGGTCGAGAACTCGGTCATCACGCTTCATAATCCTACCCTACGTCGCCGAAGATCCTAGGGCAAAGTGCAACAAATTTCGTTAGCAATAACGAAAACGGGCCTAATCGAACACGCAGAGTAAAATTTGTACTGCGAAGCTCATTTGCAACCCTCCTGAAACGCATGCTGACCAAGAGTTCCGTCGACCGACAGGCTACCAGTGAATAAGCCTCCATACCGGCACAAAGCACAGTGAAGAATTCAAGCAGTAGGACGAACAGGCGGCGAGCATCGTGCGGACGGTGAAGGCGACCCCACCCAGCCCGAGCACGACGGCCATCAAAGTTTCACCCCGGACGAACGACAGGACGGCCATGGTCACGAACAACAACGCCACCAAGGCACCCATCACGATGCGATGATTCATGACATCACCGCTCCCGGGAATCCGGGTGAAATAGCAGATCCCCTCACCCGTCGCGGATGTGGCACGAGCGCTGCCGAGACGACGGGAACACAGGTCGACGAGGCAGTAGCGATGGATAACACCGGTTCCCATCAGATTCTTCTTCTTGGCAAGTTCGACTGCCGTTTCATTGCCTTCATTGAGGCTTATTCACAGGCCGCCTTCCGGCCAGCAAACCCCGTAGCCAGAGGACATTCGAGGATGGTTGTGAATAGGTCTCGTTGCGTAGTCCTAGTTTAATCTCCTCCCTGCCGACAGGACCTGTACCCGGGTTCAGGACCCCTCAATTGCAAGGATTCCTCCTCTCATGTCCTGCTCCACCCTGATCATCCCCAAGGCAGCGGGCCCGACGGGTCCTGCTCGCCGAACACAGCCGAGCGGGACCCGCAGGGAATCACGGCCATAGGGTCCCTCGGTTCATCGCCGGCTTTTTTCCCTGGCTCCACTGGACCCAATTCCCGCAGCACATAAGGTGTTATTCATGAGGGTTGTTTCTCGGTGAAACGCCGCCAGTAACACAAAAAGCATCGACTAGTTCACGACATGATTGAGTTGCAACATAAACCAAACATGAAAGCAGCCGATGCGTTACCAGTCCACAACGGGGCTTTGCGAGGAAACAATTGACGAGATCACCTGCCGTATCGCCGATGTGATCGAGGGCCGAGGGATGGACCTGTCCAGATGCCGCATCCCCCTACGGGACCAAGTGGTGACCTGCCAGCTGATCCTTCGCCAGAACCTGCCCCAGACGGTGATCGCCGACCTCCTAGGAGTCTGTCAGCCCACGATCTCCAGAATCTGGCGACGTATCACCGTCCTCCTCGAAACAGTCCTGCTCTTCCTCCCGGGCGGACTCGCCGAGGCGATCCAGCAAGGACACCTCATCCTCATCGACGGCACCCATACCCCCTACCGGGAACCACCCAACCAGTAGACAAGCCAGCCACAACAACTACTCCGGGAAACGCACGCTCCAGTGCCTCAATGCCCAGGTCGCCTCCACCAACCGCGGTCACCTCATCGCTGTATCCGACCCGGTACCGGGACCCCGACACGACTCGAAAGCCATCAACCTGCGTGGTTGGCAAAACCTCCTCGCCCCCTCCGGCGCCACCTGGATCGCCTACATCGCCACCACCGCCATCACCCCGATCAAGAACCTACCCAACCAGCCCCGCACCAACCACAACAAAGACTTCAACACTGCCATCGCCCGAATCCGCGTCAACATCGAACACAGCATCGCACAACTGAAACCCAGAGAATCCTGTCACACGGCCACCGCGGACGCCTCAAAGAACTCCCCGGAATCATCCACCCCGTCACCAACCTGGAGACCCTCAGAACACACACCCACAATCAACCCCATGAACAACGCCTATAGTCGGCTGGCCCTGCATTTTGTCACTGAGGCCTGTTCACAGACCACACCGACCGCAAAACCCTTGGTCGGAGCGGATTTGAGAATGACTGCGAGCAAACCCCACCGTCATGAGACCCACATCACCTCACCCTTAACTTTTGGCCAGACCTTCCTCAGTCCCTGCAGGGGTTTCTCAAACTCCCCGCAGGGACCCGGCGACCGACCCTAGGCGCGGAAGGGTCCCGAGAGCTGGAGAGACCAGCCCAGGTCGCTTTGACGCCACCGGAGGTGTTGAAAATGAAGCAATGCAGTGGACGAATCGGCATGGTCGCCGCAGCCGCCGTCGTTTTCCTGTTGTCATCGTGCGGCGGGGACTCGAAACCGCTGAACACGGATTCGCGAGAAACGACACCCCCGAGCGCCACCAAGAGCTGGCCGTCGTTCTCCACGTCCCCAAAACCCCAGCCGTCGGAGACCTTCAGCCCGGAGCAGCTGGAGGCGGCGAACACGCTGATCGAGTACTACCGCATCACGGATGAGATATTCACCAACCCCGACGCCGATACGCAGCCCCTAAAGGACATCACCATCGGGGAGAGCCAGACCATACAGATGAATTATGTAACGGAACGCCGCGCGAAGGGGCAGGTGCAGACCGGGACCACGGTCGTCCACATCACCGGCGCCTCGGAACCGGAGGAGACGGACGACATGCGGAGCATCGATGTCCAGATGTGCACCGACAGCGAAAAGCGGATCTTGCGACATCACGGTGCCGGTGCCGGGGACCGACGGACAACCCGGGAAATCCCCCGCGCAGCCCCGCGGAAAACCCACCGGCGGCGGGGGCGGAGGCGACCAGGACAGGCCGCACTGGCCCGTGGAAGGCTGCATCCGGTACGACTTCCGCACGGGGGAATACGTCAGCTTCGCCCCCTCCGGCCCGTCACCCGAACCAGCCCCGCGGGAGGCGCCAGAACCCGAAGTCCTGGCCAAGATTGCGGTCGGACGCATGGATCTGAAGGCACCCGAGATCGGAATGTGGCCCTCGCCCCTCGAACAGCTCTCGGAAGGCCACAACTACGTGGGCTGGCACAACTGGATGTGGGTCAACAACCCCGGCAGGAACACGTGGGGGCCAATCACCAAGACCGTGACCGAATCTGGGTACAGCGTCACCGCAACCGCCATGGTCGCAGGAGTGACGTGGGAAATGGGCAACGGCGACACCAAGGAGTGCGACAAAGGCACGGAACACCCCGAACACAAAACCCACGACGAGAAATCACCGGACTGCGGGTACGTCTACCACCAACGCGGCGATTTCACGGTCACCGCCACCGCCCACTGGGTCATCAGCTGGCGCGGACTCGGCAAGAACGGCACCATCCAAATGGATCTCACCTCGCAGGTCCACACGAGTGTGGTCGAAGTCGTCGCGGTCAATGTCCCGAACGGGAAATACAACCGGTCGTACCCCACCCCGACACCGTCGTCGAATCCAACCGGCACCTCCACCGCACTTGCCCCCTGTCCCACGAACAACAACAAACACGGCTGCTGAGGACCTTCCTCACCTGCCGGTTTCGCCACGGCTCAACCAGCTTCGAGAAGGCCCCGTCTCCCGTCGCACTCCCCAGGGCCCTTTCCCCTGCGCACGAAACGCGGCGAAACCTGGTTCGAGCGCAACTTCTACACCACCCCCTTTCCCCTTGTACATGAATCGCGGAAGAAAAACGGTTCAACGTCGTGTGGCGACGTTGAACCGTCGAACCTCCGCGATTCGTGCTCGGGGGCGGGGGATTGGTGGTCGGGTCCGCTGTTCGCCTGCCGATGGTTTCGACACGGGTCGCGCATTCCTCACGACCCGTTTAGCCAGCCACCCATTCAAGCCGGCCCGCGATCCTTTTCACCAACCCTCCCGGCACCGCGACCGGACCCTGGCCCCGCCAGGCCAGCACGAGGTCGTCGACGGCGGCGACGTGGATCCGGGTCGCCTCACTGCCGTGGTTTCGCAGCCAGCCGAGCAGCACCCGGCCCCGGAGGGCGTCCGGCTGCCCGGCGAGAATGGCCACGTCGAGGGCGTCGTCGCGAGCGGCACGGGTGAGGGCGAGTTCCGCCAGCTCGTCGAGGAGGTCGGCGTCGCCGCGGGCCAGGTCGGCGGTGCGGGCCAGGCCGACGGCGACGTCGCGACCGAGCTCCGAGGCAAGCAGCGCCAGCGCCGAGCGGGCACGCACCCGCGCGAACCGCGGGTCGGTGTTCATCGGGTCGCTCCACCACTCGACCCCCCATTCGCGACAGGCCGCCTCGGTCTCGGCGCGCCGAATCCCCAGCAGCGGCCGCAGGAAGGGGCCGCGCCGAGCCGACATGCCGGCTAGCGACCGGATGCCGGAGCCGCGCAGCAACCCCAGCAGCACCGTCTCGGCCTGGTCGTCGAGGGTGTGTCCCAGCAGCACGGGATGCCCGTCACCTGACAGGGCCTCCAGGCGGGCGTGCCGGGCCGCCGCCTCGATCCCGCCGTCGCGTCCCACCTCGACGCGCCGCACCTCGGCGGCAATGCCACGCGACGTCAGCGCGTCAACCGTCCGCTCCGCCACCTCAGCAGACCCTGCCTGCAGGCCGTGGTCGACGACGACACACAGCACTTCGGAGCGCGTGCGAGGTGCGGCCCACAGGGCCCCCAGCGCGAGCGCCATGGAGTCGGCACCACCGGAGACGCCGACGACGACGGGACCGGAGGGCAGCAGTTCCGCCACCGCCTGCCCGACCCTGAGCGCGGTGGGCCCGAGTTCACGCCTGGCCACGTTCCCTGCGCCTCCTCAGCCGTGGATCCGCCGCAGCCAGGAGTCGGGGTCGGTGATCTCCGCCGCGGTGGGAAGGTTCGCGGGTCCCGCGAAGGCGGCGGTCAGCGCCCCCATCCCGGCCCGAAGACCCACGTACTGACAAAAAGCCAGGCCATCGCGGTACTGGAGGCCCTTGTCGAGGCCGGGTATCAGGCGTCGCCAGCCGGTGCCGGCGCTCGGACGGGCGAAGGCCGCGCGCAGCTGCCGCACCGAAGGCACGTGCACCGCCCCGGCTGTGTCCGCGACCAGGTCGGCGTGGCCCTCCAAGAGGGTCATGGTGGCCGTGAGGGCGTCGAGGTGCCGTTGCCCCTCGGCGGTAACCAGCAGCGAGCCCAGGCCACGGCCCGCGCGGATCCCCTCCGTCATCTCCACCGGGGAGGGATTGTCGACGCCGAGCGCGGCGATCAGCTCCTCGACGTGACCGAGCAACCAGGGCGCGGAGTTGAACTGCACCGCATGGGTTTGTTCGTGAAGGCTCACCCACAACCGGAGGTCGTCGGCGTCGAGACCGCGTCCGCGCCGCACCTCGACGATGCTCGGGGCCACCAACATCAGCCGCTTCGACCAGGGATCGTACTGACCCAGCAGACCCCGGCCCATCGCCGCGAAGGAGACCCCCACGCCCAGCCCGTAGCCGATCCCCGTCAGGTTGCGTCGCAAACCGGCGGGTTGCTCCTCGAGCGGCAACCGGCCCAGCAGATCGCGGGCCATCGCCGCGGCCCGCCGGGACCATCCCGGACGATCCACCACCGCGATCTCCGCAGCAGCCGGACCACCCAGTCGCGAGTACTCGACGGCCAGGTCACCGGCCCTGCGCGCCGCAGCCCGGAGCGCGGCCACCTCACGCACCGCCTCCGGTCGCGCAACACCAGGCCCCGGGTCGGCGAGCAGCCGCTCGACGGCCCGCGCCAGCGACCAGGAGATGTGGGGTCGGCGTTGCATCAGCAGCCGCACCCCGTGATCAGGGAAGCCCCCCGGTCGCTCCACACCTGGGCGGCCCAGCCGTCGGTGGAGCCGTTGGTCATGAACGCGAACGCCACCTCGCGGCCATCGGTGGTGACGGTGGTTCCCGCGAGGGTGGACACCAGCGACAGGGTTCCGGTCTTGGCCCGCACGATGCCGCGACCGGCGGTGGAGATCTCGTCGTCGAAGCGCCTGGCCAGCGACCCCGAGACCCCGGCGACGGGGAAACCTTCCTGCACGACCGAGGCCCGGGGGGTGATCATCACGTACCGGACCACCCCGGCCAGCATCGACGCCGTGACGTGATTCTCGCGGGTCAAGCCGGAACCGTCGTACAGCACCGCCCCCTCATGCCACAGACCCAGACGGGTGAGTTCCTGCTGCACGGCGGTGGCCGTGCCGGCGAACGTGGTGGGCTGGCCCAGTTTGCGGGCCAGTTGCATGCCGAGCACCTCGGTGTAGGAGTTGTTGGAGGTTTCCATCGCAGCCGCGGCGAGGGCGTGCACCCCGGATGAGCTGACCTTCGCGATCTCCTCCCCAGAGCCCGTGGCCGTCGCCGGGCTACCCTCGACGGTGATGCCCTGGGCGGTCAGCTGAGCGGCGAAGATGCGGGCGGCGTCACCCGCGGGGTCGGTGGAGCGCACCTGTTTGTCGTCGCGGCCTTCATCGGCCCAGAGCGCGGAGATATGGGTCACCTGGTCGCGATAGCTGGCAGGCCAGGTGGTAGCCCACGACTCCTGGAACAGGGAGGCGTCATAACCGAGGCTCACCGTGCTGAGGCCCTGCGACTTCAGCTTCTCCGCGGTTTTCGCGGCCAGCTCCTCCAGCGAGGCGCGTTTCGGGGTGCCGCCGGATGCGACGGAGGCGAGCAGCGGATCACCGCCCCCGACCAGCACCAGCTGCCCGGGAGCCGGGGAAACGACGGTGGTGTCGAAGGTTTCGGTGCCGTCGAAGACCGACAACAAGGCGGTGACGGTCAGCAGTTTCGTGTTCGATGCGGGAACCAGGAGCTGATCGGCATTCGATGCGGCGAGCACGTCCCCGGTCTCAACGTCGAGCACCTGATAGGCAAGGCTCAGAGACGATCCCTCCGGCACACCTTTGGTCAGGGCGGCGACGTCCTGGGAGTTGAGGCGCTGCTCCAGCACGGTGCGATCCGGAAGCTTGCCGGGCGCGGCCTCCGGCGCGGCGGAGACGGGACCGGCTGGTCGCTGCTGCGGGGACGGCGCGGGCGAGGACGGGGAGGCACTCACAGAGGCCGGCGCCCCGGCCTCGGATGATGCCGCGCCATGAAGGACCGCAGTGATGAAAACGGCCAACAACAGCGCCCCGACCACCCCCCCGATGATCACGGGACGCCACGGGATGTTCTGGGGGGACAAATCGACGCTCCTCGTCCGGTAAAGTGCTTGAACACTGGCCGCCAACGGACGGCGGCGCATCAATCATAGGAGTGACAGTGAGCGACGACGTCATCGAGAGCATTGAGATCTTCAACCCCGAGAGCCGAGTACTGTTCGACGTCACGGTCGAGATCCCAAAGGGCACCAAGAACAAATACGAGATGGACCACCTGACGGGTCGCATACGACTGGACCGCACCTTGTTCACTTCCACCCAGTACCCCTACGACTACGGCTTCATCGAAGGCACCCTCGGCCTCGACGGCGATCCCCTCGACGCCATGGTGATCGGCGCCGAACCCACCTTCCCCGGCTGCCTGATCCAGTGCTACGCGGTCGCGATGTTCCGCATGACCGATGAGATGGGTGGCGACGACAAGGTGCTGTGCGTTCCGACCGCGGACACCCGCCGCAGGCACCTCAAAGACCTCGACTCGGTTGCCGAACACATCCTTCTGGAGATTGAGCACTTCTTCAGCGTCTACAAGGACCTGGAGCCGGGCAAGTCCGTCGAGGGTGCCACCTGGACTGGTCGCCAGGACGCGGAGGACGAAATCATCGCCTCCATCGAACGCGCGAAGGGCACATCCTTCGAGCACCACCACGTCAACCTCGCCTGAAGCCGACGAGGCATCAAAGAACCGCAGCGGTGGGCATCACGTACGTCCTGAACGGGACGACGGGGAGGATCAGCTCACCACCACACCGGCGAGGATCCTCCCCGCACCCGCCAACAGGAGACACCCGGTCGCGGTGACGACCGCATACGCTGCCGCCCGCCAGCCCCGGAGGAGCCGCACGGTTTGCAGGCAGGCCGTCGAGAACGTGGTGAACCCGCCGCAGAAACCGGCCCCGGCGACGGCCACGACCGCCGCATCCGCGGTCGAGACGAGCCCCATCAGCAGCGAACCCGCGAGGTTGATACCCAACGTCGCCGCCCATGCGGGCCCGTGCCGCACCACGGCCAGATCCACCAGATGACGGGCCACGGCACCCGCTCCCCCAGCCAGTGCGACGAGCAACGGCATCACGTCCGGGTCCGCCCAAGCCGAACCAGCCGCGTTCCCAGACGGCGTCCCAGCCACGCCGCACCCACCCCGGCCGGCACCTCGAACACCAGGATCGTCAAACCCGTCACGGAGAGCCCCTGTACAGCCAGTGACGACCATGAGGTGAAGGCCCCGATCCCGCCGACGACCAAGAAACACCGCAGCCGTGGCCATCGCGACCCGAGGATCGCATCCAGTATCCCGAGCAACGCGCACCCCAGCAGGTTGGCCACCGCCAGACCGGCGGTGGGCCCCAGCAAGAGCACGACCTGACGTGCGGCGGTTCCGACGAACCCCCCGGCGAGGACGGCAAGGAGATCAGCGGGACGCGGGGTGAACACACGGCGACGATACCCCCGGATCGTGTTCCCCGGCCGCGGGGATGAGGGGATGCCACACACCATGCGGTTCTTCTGTCCACCGCCTACGGGATCACGAGGGGCTCACGCTACGCTACGGCCGTCCCGGGCCCGTCGAACGCCCGAGACGGAAGGAAACCCCGGTGAAAACCATCAAGTTTCGCGTCCGCAACCCACTCACATGGTTGTCTCCCCTGATCTGCGTGGTGTACCTGATCGGTGTCGTTGTCCTCGTCGTTCAAAACCACACCGACATCTACGCCATCACCGGCGGTTCTGGAGCCCTGCTCATACTGCTGCTGTCCCCCGCGCTCGCGCCGCTGTTTCTGCTCCTGTGGCTGCTCGACCCTGTCCGTCAGGTCCGCATGGGTGAGGGTCGGTTCGTCCTCACCCAAGGCAACGACGTGCTGGGAGAAATCACCTACCCGGAGATCGCGCACATGCATCTCACCGGCCGGAATCGCTGCCTCGACGTGTTCGACCATGCAGGCGTCAACAGGATTCACATCGAACCCGCAGTGTTCTGGCGCAACGCCAGGAACACTACCTCCACGACCGCCATCATCGATTTCATGCGCACCCAGCTTCCCCATGTGGAGAAGTCCGTCGAGCAGGGGAAGGGCCAGGCAGCCTACGTGGAGCGCTACATCGACTGCTTCCCGCCCATATCCCACGGAGCGCAGCAGCCAACGGGGCAGCAGTCCCCAATCCAGCCCACCTACCAACAATCCCAGGGACAGCTGTCCTCAATCCAGCCCGCTATCAGCAACCCGCCCTCCAGCAACCCCAGGGGCAGTCCGGCTGGCGGTGATGCCAGCCGGGAATGGATTCATCGGGCCGTGGGCGTAGGGTTTTGCCCCGTGAGTGATCCGGTGATCCTGGCCCAGGAACTGCGCAAGTCCTACGGGACCTTCGAGGCGGTGCGCGGCATCGACTTCGAGGTCGAGCCCGGGACGTCCTTCG
>RBWB01581110.1_pt1 | contig 43159 bp, 68 predicted proteins | sample 2014201 | NCBI WGS metagenome assembly RBWB01 (sample SAMN10133834, study PRJNA383868) | Human oral metagenome, whole genome shotgun sequencing project. | isolation source: supragingival plaque isolated from 88 juvenile twins | host: Homo sapiens | place: Australia
GTCACGTGCTGTGGGCGGGGGGGTATTCCCTGGGATAGTGGGTGGTGAGCGGTGTCGTCTCCGCTGGTCCGCGTCGCTTTCGTTCGCTTCGCGCTGCTTTTCGTTGTTTTTTCTCGTTTTTCATCGTTTTTGTGCTTTTTCTCGTTTTTTGTGTTTTTTGTTGTTTTTCTTGTTTGTTTGGTTGTGTTTGGTTGTGTTTGGTTGTGTGTGGTGGTGGTGGGTGGGTAGTGGGTGGTGCCTATAGGTGCCCCCTATCCCCCCCCTGCCCCCTCCCCCTCCCCTTCCCCTGGGTGGGTGTGGGTCGCGTTGGTTCGAACGTGTGTTCCATGGGTATCTCATGGGGTGAGACTCCTGGGCCCTAGGGGCCGGTGTGTGTGGTTGGCGTCACCCCCCGTTGGGCTGGACCCGGGATGTTGGTCCTAGGTTGTGGTTCACATTCTGCGTTGGTTGATTGTTGTACGTCTCGTATCGTGGGATTACCTGTGGTGCATAGGCTGGTACGTAGGGCTGAAGAGGGCTTATAAGTCGTGTGTGCTTGACGCGGGTCGGGTGACACGGTGGCGTGATTCCAGGGGAAAGCCGTGGCGCCCTATGGTTGGGGACGTCAACTGCACACCCCCCTCCCCGATTGGAGACACACATGAACATCTTCGACTCTCTGCTCTCTGCTCTGTCGTCCGCCTCGTCCGTCGTCCGGCGGGACGCGTGGTCGGTGACGCTGCCTCAGGTCGCTGGCCGTCTGTCCGGTGAGGAGCGCGGTGTCCTGGTCTGCGTGCTGATGGATCTGCGGTACGCGGCGATCGAGGCGGCGCTGGAGCGTGGCTGCCCGTCCCGTGAGGTGGCACGGTCCCGGGATCTGACGGTGCGGTCGCTGGACGAGGCGCTGGCTCTGGTCGGCTGAGCGGCCGAGTGGGAGAAGCCCCGGTCACCCGGTTGGGTGGCCGGGGCTTTCGCATGCCCGCCGTACGGGCTGCCGGCCCTCGCTTCTCTCACCCTTGCGTTAACGCGGTTGATTCAGGGCTGACGTGGCCGGCCTAGTACTCGGGTGCGGGCCGGTGGTGCCGGGCGCTGTACGTGGCTGCGGTGTGCTCTCCGTGGGTGGCGAGCGGGTGCGGCGGCATGGTGGGTGGCAGTGACGGTGGGCCGGCCACGATGGCTGGCGTGAGGCGGCGCGAATGGGTTGGCGGTGGGCGCCGACGGCGTGGTCGGCATGACCCCCGCCCCCTCCCATCTCATATGCTGAGATTTTCCCGATGTGAGTTTCTGGCGTCATACCGCGGGAAAGTGGCGATCTACCCCGCGAATCGCACATCAATCTTCCCGATCCGCTTGCCATCGGATAGCGGGCGGGTGCATCATTGAGTCATCGCCGGGGACGACGGCACGAACCTTGAAACCTACATAGCGACAGACCAAGGCCCGGACGGGTCGGGCAAGCGGGACGGGGCGCCGACGGCGTGGCCGGACCGAGCGGGGCGAGACCCCGTGACCCCGACGGGCACATGACGGGCGAGGAGCAGAGCCGCTGTGACGGTGATGCTCCTCCTCTCATGCGGTCCCATCACGGCCGTAGGGGATGGCGGCCATGGTGGGATCACATGGGAGAGACCTCCCACGACACACACCACACACACCACACGCAGAAGGAGACAGAGCAATGGCACGCACGGAGTGGATGGCTAGGACGGTCACCGATGTCGTCGGCATGGGCGGATCGGTGGAGCTCGATGAGGAGCTGGTCGCCAGGGCGCAGGTCGCGGACTGGCTGGACGCGGAGTATGCGCTCGATGAGGACGATGAGGCGTGGGTCATCGATGCGGCGACCGGGCCGGAGATCGCCTACGAGGATCGAGAGATCCTCCTCGGTGGGTACGGCATCGCCGTTCAGTACAACGCCTGAACACACACACGACTAGACACGAAGGAGCAGAAAGATGGAGACGATTGGTGACGCCGTGGAGGCGCTGGCCAGGGAGCTGGAGTGGACTGACGAGGCGAGCGCGCTCGGAGGCGTGGACTGCGGTTATGACGATGACGACTCGCGCGGCTGGCTCGCCATGGCCCGCGAGGCCTACGAGTGGGTCAAGGCGGTGGCCGAGTGATGAGCATTCTTGCCGGGTTCCTGTGGGGGGTCGCGGCCTGTTTTATCGCTGCCGCGATGGTCCGCGTGCGCGATGAAGGGTGCCCCAGGAGAGAGGAGGCTCTCCCTCTCATCACCCTAGTGGCGCTGCTACTGGGCGCGGGACTGGCCGCGGCACTGATCGGCAGCATGGCCTGACCGGCAGCGCAAACAGATAACGGAGGATGACATGACATTCATCGGATTGCTTTGGCTCACCATTGCGGCGGGCCTACTCGTGGGAGTGCGGCGCCGTAAGTTCGCGGTGCATGTCGCGGACACGGTCGGCATCTCGGCGCTCGCCGCGATCCTGCTGGTCGCTGGCGCACTGGCACTGGGCGTGGGCGCACGGGACGACGTGCGTGAGGCGCAGGCGCCGGCGGCGGTGGTGGACGTGTCCCCGGCGCCGATACTGCGGCAGGATCGTACGGGGACGGAGACGTCCCCGATCACGGTTGGGCCTGCCGATGAGCAGCAGGATGACCGGGGGCGCATCGATGGTGTGTTGACGCCGCACGGGTCCCCGGTTATGGCTACTCCGGATCGGAGTGCGGCGTGAGGGACCCGCGGTACTCGACGGAGCACAGTGGGCTGGTGGCGGGGGTAGGTCTCCTACTCCTCGCCGCCCTCTTGGCCGCCATGTTTCTGGGCGGCCTCACGCACGGGGCGGGTGACCGCACCCCGTGCCCAACAACGACGCAGACGACCACGACAGGAGGAAACAGGTGAGCACGCTCATGGAGAGGCTGGGGCGGGTACTGCCCGACGATCAGCCGGTGTACCCGGGGCCGCTCGGCTTGGGTGCGCGGTGGACTGACGAGGATGGTGCGGTGTGCGCACTGTGGGCCAGGCAGGGGAGGGCCGTGGCGATCAACGATTTGCGGGGCCGGCTGACCGTGGCATCACGGCTGGAGATCGAGTCCACGTGCACGTTGGCGTTGCGGGGACTCAGGACGATGGTGCGCAGCGCGAGGATGGCGGTGACTGACGGTGTCCCGCCGGACGGTGAGTTGTTCGATCGGCTCGGTGGTATCGGTGAGGTTGCGATGTACGGTGCCGGGCATGACACGGTGTGGCCGCTCGGTCGGTGTTGGCTGGCTACCCGGTGGACGGAGTGCAACCGGGTGTACCGGGACGCCGTGAAAGGGCTCCAGTGAGCACCGTCGATTCAGGATTCAGGTATTCGATTAAGCCGCGGGACCTAGCGGGCACGGAGTACCGGCGTGCCATTGAGGTGCTGACCGGGATGGGGTTCCCTCCCCATTGGATCCGGGAGGACGAGTGCGGCCAGCCGGTTGGTCTCATGTCGGACATGCCCGAGATGCGCGTCGCGCGAGTGCGGGTACGGCCAGCGCTGGTAGTGGCAGAGTTCGAGACGGAGGAGCATGTCCGGTTCTCCTACACGGAGCCGGTGATGCCACTGAACCACAGATTCCGGGAGAACGCCCGGGCGTTCGCGGACGCGGTGCTCGTGCAGTCGCAGCGTCTTGCCCGGTACGCCACTGAGAGGCGCATGTGGGAACTCAATGAGATGTACACAATGAACAAGGGAGATGTACACAATGAACAAGCGTGATCTGCTCGTGCGCGCGGCGGTCGCCTCGTTCGTCCGGGGCAAAGCAGCACAGGAGCTCCGGGACGTGAAGGCTGAACTGGATTCGATCATGGATGCGGGGGATCGCTCGTATGCGATGATCGATGATGGCGAGGTGGCGACGGTGTCGAAGACGCGGGCGTCAACGAAGCCGGTGGTCGTGGATGAGGCGGCCCTGTTGGAGTGGTGCAAGCGGAACCGTCCGGACGTTGTGCGGGAGATGGTGGCCCCGTGGTTCACGGCGGCCGGGTCTCTGTCCCGGGTGATCGAGGAGACGGGGGAGGTCCCGGACGGTGTGGACGTGGTTGAGGGTGAGCCTTCGATCTCGGTGAGGGTCTCAACGAACCAGGGCGAGGCTCTCGCGGAGGCCTTGCTTGCGGGGAGGGAGGATGTCCTCTACTTGGAGTCCCACCAATGAACAAGTGAGACCTCAACAATGAACAAGGCACACAATGAACAAAGGAGGATGGCATGTTCAGGAGGTACGAGGATTACCTTGTGGTCGGCGTCAGCAATGGTCGCGTGTACACGACAACCCTAGACCACTTCCTTGAAGGCGCGGATGACCCGGATAGTCCAGACACGAAAGCCAAGGTGGCGCAGCGTCTCAAGGAGGAGTACGACGACGCCCTCGTCTACGAGTCCATGCGCGTGGTCGCCCAACGAACAAGGCACCGTGAGTGGAGGTGGACGGTGCAGGTCATGGTCGAGGGGCAGTGGGTTGCACGGGATCCCTTCCTGTATGACGTCTACGTGACGACGCCCCTGTCGCCGTCCTACTCTCCTGAACTCCGAGACCGCCTGGAGGGGATGATCTGCGAGATGCTGGGCATCACGCCCGAGTGGCTGAGTACTTCATTCATTGACTACCGGATGGAGGATTCGTGATGGTGATCCATGATGTGATCGAGGCGCTCAAGGACGAGGCGGGTGGTGGGGCGCGCATCGTCATGTCCCCCAATAAGGATGCCGCCGGGTACGTGACCCGGCAGGGCGGCCGGCAGGTCATGGTCAAGGTGACTGTTGACGAGGACAGGCTCTTCATCGAGCGGCAGGAGAAGTGGGGGGGTGACGGGTTCGAGCGTGTCGTGTCGGCGTCCGTGTGCGCACCGTTGACCCGCAACCTGATCAAGGCCCGCCTGTTCGATATCTGGGCGGCCGCCTGTTTGGCGGCCGGGCAGCACAGCCCCCAGGACAAGCGCTCTGGTCACGTGGTTGTATCGAACCATGAGACGCGGGTGGTGAAGCGGTTCCCGCTCTACAGGTCAGCAACCAACGGGACGGCAGTCCTCAGGCTGGAGGACTCGACCGAGGCTCGCCGCATCCTGGCAATGAGAAAGGAGGAGGGGCAGTGAACCAGCTGTTCCCTGATTACATTGACCGGTACGTTGTGATCCGCAAGCAGTGGAGGGTGACGACGGGGTATGCGATCTTCGGAGCCGTGTGGACGGACCGGCTGAATGAGATCGCAGAGAGCGTTGGCGTTCCTACGCTTGATGAGCGTGAGGGGGCGGGCCGGTTCGAGAACGAGGTCTTCAATGACATCATCAATCGGATCCGGTTCCCGGAGTTCCTGCGCAGGATTGGTGAGGATGATGACGTGGAGGTGTACGAGGATCTTCGCCTGGTTGTCCGCCCGGATGGTGATGGCGGGTCGGAGTGGTCGTTCCAGGTCATGGAAGGCGGGTACTGGACAGACCCGGGCGAGGAGAGCGCGCTGCGGAACCTGACCCGCGTTTCCAAGTTGAACCCGTCCACGGCCAGCCGGGAGGAGCTGGCCCGCGAGGAGGAGGCCATGTTGCAGGGGGCCGGCGTCTACTGCGTGTCACCAACCATGGTTGATATGTGGAAGTGGTGATGGCTGTGTTCCCTGATAGTGCGGAGAACCCGCGGGCGTTCCATTCGGACTCGTCTACGGTGTACAGGTGGGAGCGGCTTGGCGGCGTCTTCTGGTTGTCGGTCAACGAGTCGGGCCAGTTCTTGAGTCTCACATTCAAGGACGAGCCGGTCGATGGGGATTATCGAGTACAGGCCTTCTGTAGGTACAACTATCCGTCTCGGGATATGGGATGGTTGGTGGTCGGTATGGAGGACACAGTTAGACTTCTACGCGGCTTGACGAACTGGGCCGCACCGCTGACGGGGACTCCTTTTGGTGTTATCGAGGTGACCGACCGGGTCACCGGGGCCGAGGTCACGGCCCCGGTCTACCTCTCCATCGCCGGGAAAGCGACACTCACACAGCAGGACTACGAGAACGTCCGCAGCATTCTGAGGAGGAGAATGAGATGACGGAGCACAAACCGGCCGTGAACGAAGCATGGCTACAGGTCATGGGGGAAGTGCAGGCGATCAGGAAGCAGCAGCGGAACACGAGGCAGGGTTTCTCGTTCCGTGGGATCGATGACGTGATGAACGCCGTCGGCCCCGCACTGCGGAAGCACGGGGTCGCCGTCGTGCCCGTGAGGGTGGACGAGGCGCACGAGCGGATCAGCCTGGCGTCCGGGAAGGGGGCGACCGAGGTTCGCGTTGGCGTCACCTACTCGATCATCGGCCCGGCCGGGGATCGCATCGACGGATACTCGGTTGGCGAGTCCATGGACACGGGGGACAAGGCAACGGCTAAGGCTATGAGCGTCGCCTACCGGACGTTCCTGTTGCAGGCGTTGACGATTCCGACGGATGAGCCGGACCCGGATCTTGAGGTGCACGAGCAGGGGGTGCCGGACCCGGTGGAGATGGCCAGGGCGGCGTGCCGGGTGACGTTGGCGGACTTCTGCGACCGACACGGTATCGACCAGAATCAGGCGGCGGAGGCGTACATGCAGGCCGGCGGGACGGCGGACCCGGAGCAGTTGCGCCGGTGGCTCGAGCACACCTACACGAAGCGATGAGACAGGAGGAGACTCATGGGAGGACTCGCAACGCACCCTGCATGGGATGCGATCTTGAAACTGGAGGAGTGGTTCGATAACAAGAATCTCGATGTCCGCGTCCGACGAGATGGTTCGGCGGTTGCGACGGTGAAGTCTATCGAGGCGACGTTTAAGTTCTGCCTCGACGGCACGGGCGTCGTCGAGCACAAGGGTCGGGGCGGTGGCGTGAGGCAGCTTGTGGTGGGGGACATGAATAAGCCCCCGTCCCTTCCTCACATCATGGGAAGTATCGCCAAGGAGCAGCCCGACCCGTCCCCGTTCGTCGGGGAGGTGCGGGAGGAGATCAACCGGGTCACCGGCGTGCTACCGCTCGTGATCCCGATTGCTCACTTACCTGTGGGCACGTCCTGTGAGTTACTGTCCTTCATCGGAATGACTCCTCTGCGAGCTATTGTCAGCAGGCGGGACGACGGCACGCACGGTGGGAAGATTCAGCGAGGACGGTGGCCGGACGCTATGACGATCCATTTCCCCACCATGAGTTGCGGGGCGATTCGAGACGCATTGGAGGTTATGAATGTCTGACAAGAACGTGGTTCATGCGCACGTGCAGAGGGACTTCCGGCAGGCCCTCGAGTGCGAGCCGGAGGGGACACTGCTCGTCCTGAACGAGAGGGGGCCTACGTCATCCCCGTCGCACACCGGGACACGCCGTTCCCGGAGGTTGTCGTTCGAGACGAGGCGGCCCTCATCGGCGGACACCCCCCTGCACATCACCGTCTTCGATGGCGGCGAGATCTCCGTGGAGGACGTCGCATCCGTGAGGGCGGACACCGACGGGCGCGTCAACGTTGCTGACACGCCGAAGGTCGCCGTCCTCTCAGCCAGCGGCGTCGCCGTTAGGAACTGCGAGACAGTAATTGTGAGGAAGGGAATCTCGGTCGTGGCATACGACTGCGGCCGGGTCATTATCGAGGAGGAACCAGATGTCGCAGATGCCTGACGACTATGACGACGAGGATAACGAGGTCGTCAACTGCTACACGACCAAGGAGTTCCGGGAGGCGATAGAGAAGACCCCGGACGACACCTTGATCTACTTGCGAGGGGAGGGTAAGTTCAGGGTTCCCGACGTTGACCGCATCCCGCAGCATGTCACTGTGACCGAGGGGGCCATGCTCCGGGGTGGTCACCCGGATCTGCATCTCAATGCGCACTGCGATGCGGTGACCTTCATTGATCAGGCCAAGTACGTGTGGACCTGCTCTCGAGGAGTCTGCGACACCCATAACACGGACTCTGTGTACGCCGTTGACGGCGCCCGCTTGTTCGCCCGGGACTGTGGGGTCGTGCACGCAGGCGACACGTCGCAGGTCTCGGCCTTCGACTGCGAGACGGTGGTCGCCCTAGATAGGGCGCGAGTGCTACTGTCCGGTAACTGCTACTGCTTGGCGTTCGAGCGTTCGGACGTGGATGCGGGCAGCAACGCTTACTGCATGATCGAGGCGCACGACTTCTCACGGGTGATCGCAGAGTCCTCTAGCAGGATCGCGTACCGGAGCCCCGGCGCCACCGTCATCACCCCGTACGGGGGTGGTGGCACCATCCCGTTCGTTGGGGACGGCGTGGAGGATTGGGCCCGAACCTATGGGGCGCACATCGACCAGAAGAAGGACCTCATGTACGTCTACAAGTGTGCCGTGAGGAACCTCGAGACTGGAAAGTTGGAGACGGGCCGCCCTGTCCGCCACCCGGTGCAGTGGGAAGTAGGGAAACGGTCCGAGTGCATCGACTGGGAGGCGTCGCCCCTGTCCCGCCATGGGCTCCACTTCGCCTCCCACCCGGTGCGGGCGGCCAGGCTGACCATTCAGTCGGGCGAGAGGCACATGCTCCGGTGCGCGATCCCCGTCGATAAGACTGTGATCATGAGCGGCGGTAACTCGGTCAAGGCCCCCTGGGCTGACGTGGTCGAGGAAGTCGAGTTCGATTGGAGACAGGTGCCGTGAGCGGCTGGCGAGGGGGCGGCGCCCCCAATCGTAGGATGCGCCGCCTCGCCACCAAGGCCCCCCGGAGGACGGCCCCCGACCGCGAGGTGAGGGAGCTCGTGTTCCAGCGGGACAGGTGGCGGTGCGTCATTTGCGGGCGGGAAGTGGGTGCGATGCCTGCGAGCATCCATCACCGGAAGCCAAGGGGCATGGGCGGGACGAAGGACCCGTCGGTGAACAAGCCGTCGAATCTGGTTCTCCTGTGCGGGACGGGGACGACTGGCTGCCACGGCAGGGTTGAGGGGGATCGGGCTCACGCCAGGGCGGAAGGGTGGCTTATCTCTCAATGGGCGAATCCGGCTGAGGTTCCCATCCGATACGCCGACGGCAACGTATACTATCTGACAGACACGGGAGACAAGGAGGAGACCTCACCGTGCTCGTGAGAATCAGTGTCACATCCGATATCGTCGGAGACTTGGATATCGCCAAGCATGTCAACTCGCCCACCATCGCGGGCGGGCGGTCGGATGTCGTGGCCTGCGTGGAGATCGAGAAGGGACTCCTCGCGCAGACCCTCATCGACATCTCCCATCAGATTGTCAACAATGACCGGGCCTGTTGAATGGTGTGAGCACTCCACCACCCATGACCATGGGACGTGGCGCGCGTATGAGGTGTGCGGGTGCAGGTGCGAGGAGTGCAAGCGGGCTCGCCGCCTGTACCGGAAGGCCGTCGCTGTGCGGAGTAGGACGTCCTCCTCGAGGATGCCCCGGGGCCCTGTGATCAGGAGGGTCCGGCTTCTCTCGACTGGCATGTCATTGCAGGACATCGCCGACCGGTCCGGCCTCCCCTATGAGACGGTGAGGAAGCTGCGGTACGGTAGCGGTCATTCCATGGTCCAGTATCGGACGTGGACTGCGATCGAGAAGGTTCCCGTGCCGGCGTTCTGCACGCCGCACCCGATCAAGCGGAACTTGCATGACGCGACCGGGACGAGGAGGAGGCTTCAAGGCCTGGCCGCAATAGGTTGGAGCCTTGAAGATGTTTCCAAGGCTTCCGGTCTTACCGCGTCCGGGCTGAGTAAGATCCGGTACGGGACCCATGACGGCGTGGCGGCGACCACGGCCCTGGCTGTCCGCAAGGCTACCAAGGAGTTGGCGAAGCGCACGCCGCCCATGGGGAAGAATGCCGAGATCGTCCGATCCCACGCTATGGCCAACAAGTGGCCGTCACTGTGGGCGTGGGATGACGACATCGACGACCCGGAAGCCAGGCCGAAAGGGGCGAAGCGGAAACGATGAGACCAAGAACGAAGCTGCGTAAGTGCAAGCAGTGCGGGCGGATGATGAGGGTCCGGAGTTACGTGGCCGCCTACGAATGGCCCGACCTCCCCCGCTACGGGGCCCACGGCATGTGCGAGACGTGCTACTGGTTCTCGATCAAGCGGGAGAAGCAGGCCGAGAAGGCCCACAGGAGGGCCCTCTGGGCGAAAGAAAGGAGAAGCCATGCCCAGGAGTAGGGCGAGCGCCAAACAGGCCGGGAGCAGGTTCGAGAGAGTCATCGCCGACCACCTCAACGACCGCCTGGGTGGAGGGATCGATCGCAAGGTCAGGACCGGAGCGAAGGACAAGGGCGACATCGGCGGCGTTACCACACCCGCTGGTCGCCCCATCGCCGTCGAGTGCAAGAACGTCACCCGCACCCAACTCGCCGCCTGGATCCACGAGGCTCACACAGAGGCCGATAACCTGGGCGCCGCCGCTGGCATCATCATCCACAAACGTCACGGAAGATCGGCCCCCGACTGCCAGTGGGTCACCATGACCGTCGCAGACCTCATCGCAATCCTCGCTGACAAGGAAGGAACCACACCATGAACACCATCCACATACAGACCACCAATGACACGGCCAGGCGGCCGGTCCGCGCCACCGACTCTTCCGCGGGCCTCGACCTCAGCCTCGAGGACGACGTCGTCGTCCGCCACGGGAGTATCACCGTCGCCAACCTTCCCTACAGGGTCGCCATCCCCAAAGGGCACGTCGGCCTGCTCGCTCTCCGAAGCAGCCTCGGCGCCCGCGGGATCACCATCCCCAACAGCGTCGGCATCATCGACAGCGACTACCGGGGCACCCTTAAGCTGACGCTCACGGCCCTCCCCGGCACCGACCCGGTCACTCTTCGCGCCGGCGAACGCGTCGCCCAGCTGGTGATTCTTCCCGCCGTGTTCCCTGAGCCGGTTGAAGCGGATGTCAATGCAGACGAGACTCAGCGCGGCGAAGGAGGGTTCGGCAGCACCGGCCGGGAATCAGTCACCGCCGGAGACGCCGTCAACCATCCCGCCCACTACACCGCCTACGACCCCGAGGTCATCACCATCACCGAGCGCCTCAACTTCTGCGAGGGCAACGTCGTCAAGTACCTCGCCCGCGCAGGCAGGAAGCTCGGCGTCCCCGAACAACTGGACCTCGACAAGGCCCACTGGTACATGTGTCGCATCGCGTACGACAAGGACGGTACCTTCAACAGGGACGCCCTCGTCGCCGGCTACGGCAACATCCTCGGCACCATTGCCGCCTTCACCCCAGCAGCGCCCGGGCCCTGGCAGGATGTCTTCGACACCGTCGTCCAGCTCGCTAACGAGATCGTGGACAACGCATAACCCACGCCAGATGGTCTGCGAAAACAGGAACGCCCCCGGCGTGCGGACCAACACGCCGGGGGCATTGAGACCCCATGAGACACACGAAGAAAGGAAACCAGCCCCACACGGAGGAGTAATGGGGCAAGCCACAGAACACCTGTCTCTCGAGGAGAGACTATAGCACAGGAAGGAGAAGACCCGCATGGCTCTTGAAGCAGTCCTGACCGGTAACCTCGGCGGGGACCCCGAGATGCGGTACACGCCGCGGGGAACCGCGGTTCTTGAGATGCGAGTGGCGGCCACGCTGTCCAGGAAGAACCGGGACACCGGGAAGTTCGAAGACGACGGCGACCCTTTGTGGGTGTCAGTTGCGTTCTTCGGCGAGGAGCACGAGTGGCTCGCCAACCTCCTGCGGAAGGGAGACCGGATCTCAGTGTCCGGCCCCCTCGTCCGCAGGGTCTGGAGCAAGCAGGACGGCGGCAGCGGGGAATCCCTCGAGATCCGCTTCCCCCGCCTCCTCGGCTACCAGAGGAAGCAGGACAAGACCGGAGGAGGTGCACCGAGTGGACGACCCGCAGCAGGAGGATACGAGCCCCCGTTCTGAGCACGACGAAACTGACGACGCAGTCCTCGCGCTCGCCACATCCTGCGCCGCATCGGGGCTCCTGGCCCTGCTCTGCATCGGCGTCGCCGCCACCATAGGAATCGCACTGAAGATCGGAGGTGTCATATGATCATGACGGTCACAGCCGGGGAGCTGCGGAAGGACGACTACCTCGTCATCGACGGCGGGGCGTGGCGAGTCCTCAACGACAGCGAACTCCTCGCGGACTTCGACGACCAGGACCCCCTCGGGTGCTGCAAGATCACCCTCCTGGAGGCCACATCGAACACGGTGAAAGTCTTCGCGATCAAGCAGACGAAACTGCTTGACATCATCCGAGCCCAGGGGTAACCTGGTCTCATTGCTCCTGGTCGTGGGCCTTCCTACTGGTCAGGTTTGTGGTGTGTTGTGCAGTTGAACCCCCGCCGGGATCTAACCTGGCGGGGGTTCAACATTGGGAGGAGGGGCGTCGCTTAGGACCGCTCCTCTATCTTACGCAGACGAACGTCGAGGCCAGCACTGTCACTCTCGGCGGACTCGCGGACCGCCTTCACTGACGCAGTCAGGAGACGGATATCATCCCGGAGCCCATCCACCTGGACCTCGAGCCGGCGATCCCGATACTCTCGAGCCTCCTCCTCCTTCTGGCGCTGCTCCTCCATCACGTCGAGGCGACGGAAGACCGTCTGGAACTTCGCGTCCAAGTCGTCGCGCAGGTTCTCCGAGTGAGTGTTGTTGACCCCGTCGGCCGCAGCCTGAGCGTGCTCCTCAGTCTTGGCGATCTTGGCGCCGAGGCCGCGAATGCCCTCCTCGACCCGCTTCCTGTAGGAGTTGACCTGCGTGGCGGCCAGTCCGAGGATGCCGGTGAGGAGGGTGATCGCGGCGGCAAGAATGTCGGGCGATCGCAGGATCGTGTCCGCCGAGAACCCGTCGTTCATGCCTGCTCCTTTTGTATTACTCCGCGTCCTTAGGGGTGAGGGCTTCGCCGCCGGGGGTCAGGAGGCCGGCCCAGTCGAGGAAGGACTTGCCGTTAACCTTAACGCCCTTGAGGACGGTGAACGCGGTCTGGATGAAGCCTGCGTAGGCGGCCGCCTGGGCGACCAGGAGAGCCCACTGCTGGGGGTGGTTCGAGGAGAACCAGGCGGCCGCAGCGATGACGATGGCTGCGGCGAGGGCGAGGACGCGGCGCTTCGCCGGAGTCCAGGAGGGCTTGTCGAGGCATGCCTGGACGAGGGGCCATGCGACGGCGACGACAGCGCCGATCGCGGAGGTGGTGGCAACGTCGGCCATAACTATCTCCTTGGTTTGATTGGGTTTCCGGTAGGGTCAGGCGATGCCTGCGGCCTCGGCGGCCTTGGCTTCGGCGGTCTGCTTCTCCATGCGGGCAAGGGAGTTGCGGGCCTCCTTCACCTGGTTGTAGAGCTCTCCGTCGAACTTGACCCCTTCCTTACCCGGGGTCACCGCGTCGGAGATGACCTGGACCTTCGCCGACAGGGCATCCACCTTCTCCGCAACCTTCTCGATCGCGTAAATCACGTGCCCGGCCTGCTTGACCCCGGCCTCACCGTAGGTCAGGTCATTGTGAATCTGCTGAAGAAGAGTCACAGCCTCAGAAGCCATGAGTTCATCATCCTCCCCCTGGCCCCCTGCGAGCCAGTTCCAGTAGTTGGCGTTGACGTAGAAAGAGTTGAGGTCAACGTTCCCGCCGTAGCCGGAGACGCGTCCCTCGTCGGTGTACTGCCACCCGAAGAGCCACCATCCGTGGCCCGGGTCGTAGGGGCAGGCCACGTTGATGAGGTTGCTGGGCGAATCACCCGGGTACCCGGCGATCCACAACCAGTACTTGGATGCCACAGACTCCCACCCGTAGGTGGTCGCCGCGTTCGCATACATGTAGATGATCGGCGTGTGCCCGGTCCTGGCCTTGACAGTGTCAAGCCACTCCTCGGCCCAGGCCACATTCCAAACGCCGTTCGGATCCTCGAAGTCGAGGCACAGGACGGCCTTCCCGAGGTACGGGCCGACCGCCCCCAGGAACGTATCCACCTCCTCGGCCACACTGTTGGCCGAGTTCCAAGAGAAGTGATACAAACCCAGCGGCTTCCCCGAGGCGAGGACGGCGTCCGCATGCTGACGGAAGCACGGATCCGTATACCCCGATCCCTCGGTGGCCTTGACGAACACGGCTTCCGCACCGGACGCACCAACATTGATGCCATCCTGGTGCACACTGATGTCCATGCCGACCATGGACCCACGCCAGTCAGGCTTGGAAGGCGCCTGCGGCTTCGGCTTCTCCACCTCGGACGACTGGCCGCCGCTAGACCCGGGCCCGTCATAGGACAGGCACGTCGTCCACTTCGCCCGACGGGTCAACGGATGATCCAGGTAGGCGCGGATCGACGACTCCGACCCCGTGTCATCATCCTCAGATCCGTCCGCGCCGGCGGACCCGTAGATGTCGCCGGTGGAGTCGATCCACATGTCCGCGATGTCCGGGTTCCACGGGTTGAACGAACCGTCCGCATTGAGGACAGCCATGGCGACGTGCCCGTCAGCCATGAGCAGGTCGCCCCGGCAGAAGCCGCCGTCCGGGGTCGTCCCCGTCCAGGCGTCACCCCGGTCGATGAATCCACGCTCCAATGCGAGCCCCGGGATCGTCCCCGTCCATGTCGCACCCGACACTGGGAACATCCCATTGGATCCGTCCCGCACGTACGGGGCGCCGAGCAGGACGTGCTTGGCGATGTTGTACGCACCGGTGACGAGACTGGAGCAGTCACCCTCAGCGGTCTGGTTCAGCCACCCCTGGTCGTCGCACCGGTCGTACCACGACCACCGGTTCGACTGGGAGTAGCCGACACCCGGGTTGCGTTTCTCGCAGATGTACCTGGCCTCGCGGGCCGCGTACTCCTGCACGCTCGTCATACTCACCCTCCTAACTGATTTCTATTGTGATCAAAGTGAGCAGGACCAGCCACAGGACCAGGAGTATGGTCCTGTGGTAGTCGTTCATGCCTGGTTGGGGCGCTCGACGGGGGCCATCACGGTGGGGATGATCCTGCCGCCGCCCTGGGTTGCGTGCATGACGACCGTGTTGTTCGGCCATATCTCCACCACCGAGTTGTCGCCCTCGACGGCCCCGTCCACACGGTTGGGGATGAGGCGGAGCGTCGGGTAGGAGACGCGGGACGCGACCTTCACGCTCTTCGGAATGTCTACGAGACGCACCCACCTGCCGACGGCGTCGTTCTTGTCGAGGTTCTGCCATTCGAGCTTGGGTTGGACGATCACGTACCCGTTGAGTACACGCCACTTGAACTTGCCCTTACCGGCGCCCTCAACGATGTCCATCCACCCGGTGTCGTTGACCCTGGACGGCCCTTGCGGGTTGTCGAAGGACGCGGACTCGCCGACGGTCTGGAGGAGAAGGTCCGCGTTGAAGGGGAACTCGCGGCCGACCAGTTTCATGACGTCGTACCGGCCGCCCTGCTGGGGGTTGAAGATCCCCTCAAGGTGCCCGGCCGGCGTGCCGTCGTCCTTCGGCGGGTTCGGCTGGGCGTTGTTGGCGCCCGTCCCGTGCTGCGAGTAGGCGTCAACGAAGACCCGGTATGGGAATCGCCAGTTCGGCGTGGCCCCGGGGCCACCGGCGACGATGTCCACCGGCTGGAGGATGCCGTTCTCGTCGGTCTGCAACGTCATCGACGACGGCTCGATGCCCTTGGCGAGCTCGACGCCGTGCCGGCTGGGGACGAGTCGGACGACGACGGGCGGCATGACGTCACCCGGGGCTTTGCCTGACTCGTCGTTGTTCCACCACTTCGCGACCTGGCCGCCGAGTCTGGCGAACGGAGGCTTCGGGGCGGCGGCGCCCTCGGCCTCCCCGGGGAGGAGTTGCCCGGCGGGGAGGGCCTTGGGGTCCGGCTCCAACTTCTGCTCCTGCTTGTCCTTGTTCTTGTCGGACAGGTGCGGGTCGGTGTCGGTCGGCTTCAGTTCCGCCGGGGATTCAGTCAAAGTCGTTCTCCTCAGAAGGGTCCGGCCGGGTTCTCGACCGGTGCGCACACAGTCGGATAGATCCGGTCTCCGGTGGCGGTGGCGTAGCAGGAGACCGTGTTGTTCGGCCAGACCTCGATGACGGACCCGTCTGTCTTGTTGTTGGACAGTGGGAACGGGAAGGCGGTGCGGGACTTGACCTTCACGCTGTCAGGGAGCTTCGCGAGGTTGACATTCGTGTTGATCTGCCCGGGACCTCCGCCGATGAACCATCCGTCGCCGGACTTCCTGCGCACGTACACCATCCCGTACATGACCCTGTACTGGAAAACGCCCGCACCGGCCAGCCCCGTGGGGATCTCCCGCCACCCAGTGTCCTTCGGCTGGGCCGCTGCGGTCGCCTTCTGGAGGGCGTCCACGGCCTTCGCCTTTGCGTCGGCGACATCGACCTTGGACCCGTACGCTGCGGCGGCCGCGGCCTTCGTCAGGTAGTCGGACAGGTCAACGTTCCCGCCACCGCCGCCGGTGTTGGGGCGGTGAACGCGGGAGGCCAGGAGGCCTCCGTCGTAGGGTGCGCCGGGGAGGACCGTGTTGAGGTCGATCGTCTTCCCCTGCTCGGCGCGCAGGTAGCCGATCTCGATCAGGCCGGGCCCGTAGACGAGGACCTGGTACTGGAACCTGTCCGGGGCGTTCACGCCGGGGCCTGGGGCGACTACGTCCACCGTGGCGCCTTCGAGGGGGACGATGTTGCCCTGGTCGTCGGTCGCGAACCGGACGTCAGTCGGTGGGACCCCGGCCTTCGCGACACCCTGCGTGATGATGGGGCGGGCGTAGAGCTTCAAGCGGGGGACGCCCCCCGCGGGGGTGACGATCTGCCCTGTGAGACGGCAGTACGGAGCCTGAGGGTCAGCCATCACTCACCGCCCTTCGTCTCAGTGGGCTTGCGGAGCTCCTCCACCATGGCCTCGGCGATGACAGCCCGCTGGATAGCGGACGCCAGCTCGGCGGACAGCCTGGTGATGACAGCCTGGGCGTCGAGCTGAACCTCAGGGGCGCCCTCATTGGTTCCAGCCATTCATGATCCTTTCGTAGTCGTGGTCGGAGATATTGTACTTCCCATCGACGATTTCGAGTTGGTCGAGCTGGCTCGCCCACGGCGTTCCTAGGAGGTCAATGTTATTCGCCGTGCTCCACAGGGGATCAGCCGGAGCCTCGTACGACTCACCCAGGTGGTCTTTACGTTGGTCAAAGTCGTAGGTAGCACGGGTGCCCTTGACGAGGACACTGACGACGTCGCCGGGCGTCCCTTCGAGCTCAACGTACCATGGGTCGGATGTGATGTCGTACTTGTCTCGGACGAGCCTGGACCGGACGGGGTTCCACGCCGAGGCGATCGCCGCCCAGGGGCCCATGTCGGAGGCCAGGGTGGGCACGTACTCGGGGAGGACGTACTTGCCTTTCCCGTTCTCGTCGAGGAGGACCTGCGCCCAGTACTCGATACCGGCCCAGGGGGACTCGGTGCAGATGTGATTCAGGAGTTTGCCCTCCATGCGCCCTCCCGGCTCGGTGTACCCGGGGAGAGGGGAGCGGAATTTCTTGTTCCACGGCCTTATCACGACCTCCCGGTCGTTCACGTAGATGTAGTGCTGGTTGTCCCAGAAGAGGCCGATGTTGTCCTTCTGGACGTGGAGGCCGTTGTTTCTGTTCCCTGTGGTGAGGTGGGCGTAGCCCGCTTCGATGCCGAGTCTGCGCATCCTGTTCACGTATACGCCGAACGTGCCGCCGTCGGCGACGGGCTTCCCGTCTATGTGGGTGAACCTCTGGAATACGAGCCGGTCATCGGCTTTGCCGAGCCTCACCTCGAAGAATCTATCGAGGAGGTGTATGTGGGCTTCATTGAACTTGACGGCGAACGTGCGTGGGGTGAGGTTGAGGAACACCTGCCCGTAGTTGAGTCCAGCGTCGGCGTAGAGGCCGTTCGTGGAGAGGGTGAGACGGGGCGCGTAGGTACCGTTGACGCGGGGCGCCTGGATCAGGATCTCGGGCAGGTACCCGGTTGCCTTCGTCTCACGGATTGCGATGATCCCATCGTTCAAGTAGTTGCGCTGCTTCGAGGCCATGAGAACCCCGCAGCCCCACTTGTCCCTGTTGTTGTCGAACTCACTGCCGTTGAACTTGATGTCACCGAAGTACGAGTAGGACCACGTGTCCTCGTTGCCGACGTTGCCGCGCAGGTAGACGTCGCCGGACCGGGGGGTCATGCGGAAGGTGACGCGGCCGTCCTGCTTGGCGAGCAGCCCGTCCGGGGTCATGGCGAGGAACGTGAGCTGGTCCTTGCTGGTCTGGAAGCGGGCACCCGTGATGACCTGCCCGTCGATGGCCCCGGCCCGAATATTCTCGGCGGTGACGGAGTTGGCGTCGAGCATCCCGGCCTTGATCTTGACGAACTCGGCGTCGTGCGAGTGGACGATCTTCGCCCAGATCTCCTGTGCGACGGCCTTCTTGAAGTTCGCTTCCCCGGACACGACGAGCTGCTCGGTCTTGAGTTCGAGGAACTGGCCGGTTGCGGCGGCGATCTTCCGGGCTGCGAGCTCGTTGATGGTGGCGGCCCCGGCGGTGAGCTTGCCGACGTCGAGGTTGCTGATGACGGCGGAGGAGACCTGGACCTTCTCCCAGTCCTCGCCGTTCCACTTCCATTCGGCGACGATGACCTTGTCTCCGGGCCGTTGGACGCGGCACGTGTCACCGATCGCGCCCCCTTTGAAGAAGGGCTTCGCGTCCTCCCCGCCGGTGATGTAGTAGATCTCCCCGAACTGCCCGTGCATGCGGGACAACGCGGACTCGATGGTCTTGCCGGTCAGGTCGGAGACGATCTTCTGGTAGTCGTCGGTGACCTCTTCCCAGACTGCTCCCTTGTAGGAGTAGACGATGGTGGAGCCGGGGGCGTCTTTCGTGTTCGATGGGGAGGAGTGTCCGGGCAGGGCGAACCCTGGGACGGTCGCGTACTGGCCGCCCTTTGTGCGTTCGTCCTCTTGTGGGTTCTGTCCGGTGGGGTACGCCATGGGGTTACTTCGCCTTGATGAGTGCGGTCAGGACGACGTAGGGCTGCATGATGCTGTGGGCGATGTTGCCGCCGACGTCCCTGGTGACGAGCTGGCCGTCGGAGCCTTCGGCTTGGCGGGCGAGGAGTTTCCACGCGTCGCCTCCGGAGACGTTGGTTCCCCAGATGCCGATGGTTTCCCAGCCGTCTGCGGTAGCGCCTACTGGGTGGTTGTGGGAGGGGATCTCGTCCACTGTGAGGAGGTGGGTTTCTTCGCCGCCCATCTTCCCGGCGGTGTAGCTGCCGCCGGCGCCGACGGGGACGCGCTTCTCCATGTTGGGGAGGGCGAAGAAGTCGTTGTCGCCGGGGCCGAACCGTGTGCCGCAGATCTCCGCGAGCTTCGGGTAGAGCTTCTTGGAGACGTTGGAGCCGTCGCAGAACAGCCAGACGTCCTGGTCGGGGGAGGGGCCGCCGGTGTAGAAGAAGACGGTGCCGATGGGGATCTTCTCCATAGTCTGGAGGAACTTCATGGCCTCCTGGTACTTGTTCTCCAGGTCCGTGATGCGTGCGGCGGTGGCGGCGAGGGTCTGCTCGACTGCTTTCTGGGCGTCAACGACCGCCTGCTGGGCGGCCTTGGTGGCGGCCTCGGCGGCTTTGGTGGCGGCGTCGGAGTTGGCGTCCGCGTTGATGATGCCCTGCTCGATGTGGTTGAGATCAGCCGCCATGAGGCGGGTCTCCTGCGGCCCGTACCCGTCCCGCCACACTTTCTTGGGCTGGTAGCCTGCCATCCGTCACCCTCCTGCTTTCTTCCTGAGCACGAATATTCTACCGTCTGGTGCGACCCACATGCTGGAGCCCTCTTTGCCGTCGTCCGGCGGGGTCGGGCCGCTGGTGACGAGGCTGGTTGCGACGGTGGCCATGGCCCCGGTGAGCTGCTGGACCTGTTTGAGGGCCTCTTCCCGGGCCTTCTGGATGAGGACCTCGGACTTCGCCAAGTGCTCCTTGATCTGCTTATCGATGGCGTCCGTGTCGATGAGGGACTCGAGCTTGATGGTTGCCGCCTTGCCCCAGTCGGACTTGTTGCCGGACCGGTCAACAGTACGCAGACAGACTTCCCACTCCCGGATCTCGAGGCCAGCAATGGCCGTGCGCACGAGGGGCGTCGGAAGGGACTGGAGCGGGGACGGTGGCCGGCCGGGCTGCTGGACGGAGATCTCCAGGGCCGCATAGTCCAGGGGCATGGACTCCCCACGGCTGCCCTTCTCGTCCCACACGACGCTCAGGATGCCGAGGTTCTGCGACAAGGTCGGTGCGGATGGCGTCGGCGGAGGCGTCAGGTCCGACGCGATATCCAGGAAGAAGAAGTCCGAGTAGTCCCCGGGCACCCCCTCACTGGAGATAGCGCGGACGGCGAAGGAGTAGCGGGTGCCGCACTGGATGCCGTAGATGTCACCGGAGTTCGACTTGGTGCGGGCGATCCCCCACGTGGAGGTGTCCGCCCCCTTCCCGTAGAGGATCTCGTAGGCGGTGATGTTGATGGCCGCACCGTGGGTGTCGAGGGACACGGGTGCCCAGGTGAGGGAGGCGATGCCAGTCGGGTACCCGGCGTCGTTGAGGACGGCCGTCGAGTTGCCTGCGAGCTGGCCGACCTGTGCGGGCTTACGCTGCCTCCGGTTGTCGGAGGGGCGGACCGTACTACCGGCCTGGGCGGCGCCGCCGACGACACCCTTCTGCCTGCGTTGGAGGCGGGCGATCGTGGAGTCGATGATCGTCCCGAACGTCGTGTGCCCCTCGATTGACCCGTCCGACTTGCGGGTGACGGAGATCTGGGTGACCTGGAGTTTCTCCATGCCACTGGCGCGTTCGACGCTGAGCCAGTCCCCGGGGACGTAGTCCCTCCAGGGGAGAAGCCTGGAGGTGTACACGCTCCAGGAGCGGGTGATCTGCTCCGACGGCGTGGTCCCGGCTTTGAGCGTCGGCTGGGACAGGAGGCGCGCGGTGCCTTCCAGGGAGATACCGCCGGCTTCGACGACCTTCTCGATGCGGCGCAGGTCCTTGGGGGCTTGGTCGTTGTGGAACCGCCACGTGTTGCCCTGCTCGCCTTTGACGAGGACGTCGGTGACCATGTCGGTCCACGCGAACTTCTCGGGAGCGGCAGTGGTGTCCCGGTGGAGGAACCACTTGCTGCGCTTGGACTGGTCCCTGGAGAGAACACCTTCGGCGTTGTAGACGCGCATGATGCGCCCGTCCCACATGACGTCGATGATGCCGAGGTTGATGAGGGTCTCGACGACCTGGTTCAGGTTGATGAACTTGTCGAAGGCGAGGGTGACGACGTTGAGCCAGGGCATGCCTGCGGCGTCCACGTCGGGAGTGCAGTCGAGGGTGAGGCCTTCGCCCCATCCTCGGTTGACGGCGGCGTCCCAGAGGGTTCTGAGGATGACGCCGGGGTTGACGGCGGTGAACTGGTACTTGCCGTCCTTGTCCGCGGCGTTGGCGGGGACGTCCCAGACGAGGGCCTCCTTGAGGCGGCTGGAGACGTGCACGAGGGTCAGCGACTGGCCCTTGGTGCCGTCGTTCTTGAGGTCCGTCTGGGACTGGAGGGACATGACGCGGGCGCCGGGGATCTCGACCCAGGTCTCCCCGGTGAAGGACATCTCGATCCCGATCTCGACTTCCTTGGCCAGGAGCGAGGATTGGGGGGCGAGGTCTCCGATGGGGTAGGACATGGAGACGGTGGGCGTCTTGTTCTTGGGGACGGTGACCGAGATGTCGGTGACGTCAGGTAGAACGGTGAGGCGGTCGCCGCCGATCTTGTAGGCAACTGCGCGTAGGCCGACGCGGTCTCCGTCTGGGTCTTCGCCGATGGTGGGGAGGTCGTCGGGCCAGTCGATGTTGGGGATGATCGGCAGCGGGTAGAGGGGTTCGGGGCCCGGCGCATTGGGGACGACGGGCGGGGCGGGTTTCTCTTCGCCGCGGTAGGAGAAGAGGCGGACCTCGTTGATGATGAGGGGGGCGGAGACGGAGGGGGATCGGTTGAGGATGGCGACCCAGACCCGGTTCTGCCCCTTCTTGTAGGAAACCTCAAATGGGACTTCGATCATCACCTCCTTCTTCCCGGCGCCGACGGGGGCGAGTTGCGTCTTCTTCGGCCAGTGCAGGCCGGTGCGCTGCAAGCCAACGGCCGGGGGCCCCTGCCTCCAGCCGAGACTGACCCAGGCGGGAACGTCGCCCAGGTTCGTGATCATCAGGGTCGCCCGGTAGTTCCCCTCGGGGATGTCGTAGGGGCCGACCGTGACGAGCATGTCGTTGTTGTCGCCGGCGACACCGCGGTAGCGGAGGCCCGACTCGACGAGCCTCCACCCTTTGCCGAACTGGACGGCCCTGCGCCATTCCTTCTTGATGAGCTCGGGCATGTCAGAAGCTCCTCGACGCCCTCAGGCCGACGTAGCCGCCGGATCGTTTGACGGCGTACATGCCGGCTGGGTCGGGCCAGATGGCGAAGCCGCGGGGGGACACGTCGAGGCCTTTGGAGGCGTCGTCGCCATCCTCGTCCCACCCGCCGGGGGCGACGAACCTGGCCGTCGTGGAGGCGCAGTCGATGCGGACGTTCTTGTTCTCCGGGACGGTGCCGGACCAGGAGATCCACGACCCGGACACGACGTCGGTGACCTTCAGGACGGTGCCCGTGTAGGCGGTCGCGAGAAGGGCGGCGTCGGTGATGGGCCTGCTTCCCCCGTCGATCGGGGTGAGCAGGTTGGAGTCCATCGTCTTGACGGCGGTATCTTTCCAGATCCCGGAGAGGGATTCGAAGATGATGGCGGTCTCGTAGATGAGGCCCCCGTAGTGGAAGGAGGGGTCGCTGATGCCGGAGATCCTGACCTTGGTGGTGCGCTCGGTCATGCCCGCCGGCTTGTAGCCGAGGGTCATGAGCGTGGGAGAGTGGAGGATCGTCATGAGAGCCTGCCAGTTGTCCTCCAGGGCCGCTCTCCCGCCCCCCAGGACCCCGTCACGGGCGTCCGTGACCATGAGGGAGACCGTCACCTTGAAAGTCCCCCAGGAGGCCGTAGAAGCGGGCAGGACGCCGTTCCGCAGGGGCACCTCCACGGACGCGTTCCTGGGTGCGGCGACGCCGGGGATGTGAGTCCCCTTCATGACGAACCAGCGGCCCTTGGCGTCCTCAAGGTCAACGCCGTTGAGCGTGTACTCGGATGCCACGCTTCCCCCTCATTCTCAGATGGCGCCGGCCAGCCGGATCCCCTCGGCTACCTCGTCGCGCTCCTCGGACTCCTCCTTGGCCACAGGATAGTGGTTGACGATGTTCACCTGCTTCCACTCGGGCGCGTCGAACTCGGGGCTGTTGAGCCACGCGTCGTTCAGGGAGGCGGCCTCGGCGCGCATCGTCTGACGCAGCTTCGAGAAGTCCGGAGCCACGTCCATGTTGGTGGTCAGTCCGTTCAAGCTCTTCCGTACGTCATCGTAGGAGGACTCCATGCCGTTGATGAAACCCTGGATGACGAGGACACCGGCCCCGTAGAGGATGCGGCGGTCCTTCGGGGCGGGTCCTTTCCAGCTCGGAAGCATGTTCGTGAGGGAACCCAGCCACGACTTCACGTTGTCGTACATGGACTTGATGCCGTTGATGAAACCCTGGATGAGGTTCACGCCGGCCTGGTAGAGGATGTTTCCGACATTCCGGAAGACGTTCACTGCCGCGTCGAAGACCCGGCGGGCAGCATCGGCGACCCAGCCCACGGCCCCGTGGAAAGCGTTCGCGATGGCTCGGCACGCCTCAGACGCGAAGTTCCGGAGGGGCTCGGGAAGCGACTGCCAGACTTGTACGACAGCGTCCTTGATCGTCTGCCAGGCGCCCGAGATGAGGCTCACTGCACCGTGGAAGATGCTGACCACAGTATCCACAATGAGGCGGCCCGTCTGGGCGAGGGCGGGCCCCATCATACTGAAGGTGCGCCCCACGCCATCGACGATCTGGGTGGCGATTTCAAGGAGGCGGACGTGGGCGTCGAGGAAGTGGCGGCCCATGTCCGCAAGGCCGCGCTGAACCGGCTCCGGGAGAAGACGGATGAACCCGTTGAAGATGCCCGCCGCGGTACTGCGGAACGTCTGGGCCAGGCCGCAGAAGCCGTCCCACGCCAGCTGGGCGTTCTGGGTGATCTCCTCCCAGATGTTCGAGAAGAGCTCCTTGACGCCCTGCCAGGCCATGCCCCAGTCGCCGGTCATGAGACCGGTGAGAATCTTGAAGACCGACCCCAGGTTCGTCAGCCCGAAGGACAGGATGTTCCCCATGATGCCCCAGAAGGCATTCCACGCATCACTGAGGCCGGACCAGATACCGTTCCAGTACGCCGCAAACCCGTCCCAGAACTGCATGATCCTGTCGAAGACCGGCTTGCCAACCTGCTCCCAGTACATCTGGACGTTCGTCCACAGGTAGTTCCAGGCGGGGAGGAACTCGCCGTTCCACCAGTCGAGGAGCACCTGGAACTGGCTGGCGATCCACTCGCCGATCCCGACCATGGTGTTCCGGAATCCTTCGCTGGTGTTCCACAGGTAAAGGAACCCGGCCGCGAGGGCGGCGATGGCGACGACAGCAACAGCGACCCATCCGGCCGACCCACCAAGAACAGCGGCGATCCCCTCAAGAGCCGTGACGATCTCAGAGACGATGCTCATACCCTTGAAGGCTGCGGCGACACCGCCGATACCGACGACAACCGCCGCAAGAACCGCCGGATCCATGGCCGCGATCCAATCGATGATCTTGGTGAGCCACGGGGAGACGGTCTGAATGGCTTGGACCAGGGCTGTGCCGATGATCTCGACGACCGGCTTTAGGGCGTCGAGGAGTTTCACGAGCGACGGGCCGAGCTCGCGAATCGCCGTGGCGAGGACCTCACCGACGATGTGAGCCAGCGTCCCGGCGAAGGACGTGATCGCCCCGAAGATCTCCCCCATCTGGGGGGCCACCGCCTGGAGGGACTTGACCGCGCTGAGGATGCCATTAAAGAAGTCGATGACACCCTTGGTGGCACCCTCCGTGCTGAAGGCGACGGCCAGGGTGGCGGCAACCCTGCCGATGACCTCACCAGCGATCTCCATGGCCTGACGGATTGTGTTCGAGATCCGGACCATGAGAGGCCCGAGCCCCTCCAACTGGGCACGGAAGTTCTCCATACCCTGCAAGGCGCCGGAGAACAGGTCAGTGAGAATCTGCCTGCCCTCCAGAGACTTGAGCGCGTTCTCGATGGCCCTGGTCCGCTCAACCGCGTAGTCGAGGGTGAACCCGGCATCCTCCGCCGCCTTCGCGAACGACTTCATGATGCCGACGAGGGACATGATGATGTCCCAGAGCTTCTTGGCCGCGTCGATGGCCCGCTCGATGGCCGACTCGATGCTGCCGTTGCTCGCCCCGGCCTCGGCCCAGTTCGCGAATTTGTCCGCGATCTTGTTGAACCACTCGGCGAGCCTGGGAAGATACTGGGATCCGACGGACCCGAGGTGGATGATACCCTCGGCCATTCTGCCGATCCCCGTCGAGGCGACCTCGGTGGCGAGGCGGGTGTTCTCGATCGACTTGGCGATGGCGTCGAGGACGGACTGCTTGTTGACGGTCGCGGCGATGGCCTCGACCCACCCGCCCTGGGCTCGGGCCACACCGGATAGGCCGTCCTGGAGGACGGGGAGGAGGTTGTTCGCCATCTCCCGCATGGGTGCCTCGGCCCGCTCCCAGAAGGCGCTGGAGACAGACTTCTGGAGGTCCTTGAACCCATCGACGACGTCGGGCAGACGGTCCTGGAAGTCCTTCAAGGACATGACGAGGGTGGCGACGCCGGTGGCGGCGGCGATCGCAGCCCCGGGGACGGCGTACAGGGCCGGCGCCATGCGGACCAGGGCGGTGGCGACTGCGGTAACATGTCCGACCGCGCTACCGGCTGCGGACCCTATAGTCAGGAGCCCGGATGCGACGATCCCGGCTTTCAGGGACGTCTCGTCGAGGTGGGCGATGAGGTTCTTGAGGTCCCTGGTGTAGTTCGACAGGGCCCGCCCACCGGACAACGCCCCCAGCGTGCTGAGCGCCACAGCAGCGGCGCGACTATCGACAACCGGCTTGAGGTTGACGATCCTGTCCCTGGTCAGGACCGCCATCCCCGCCGTTGCCTTGCCCTTGTCGAGATCCACGTTGACGGTGACGTCCGCGTCGAGCTTCTTGATCTCGTGCTTGAGCCGCCGCTTGGACGCCTCACTGAGGTGGGCGTGAGCCTCGATGTCGTCCATGGCGTGCTGGAGCTGGGCCTTGAGGGCCCGCACCCTACCGGCGTCCATCTCCGGGTGGAGCTTGATGTCCCGGCCGATGTCGGCGATGCGCTCACGGATCCTGGCCTCGTCACCGGCGCGGAGTGTGGCGCCGATCCGCAGGTCGGTCTTCAGGTTGTTGATCCGGTTGCGGATCTCGGCCAGGTCGTGGGCGGAGATGTTCGGCTTGAGGTCGATGTCCCGTTCGAGGCGGGCGATCTCCTGGAGGGCCTTCTGCCTGGAGGCCTCGTCGATGTCGATGGACGCCCGGATGTGGGCGCGCATCTCGTCGAGCTTGCGGCCGATGTCGGCGATAGCGTGGTCGTCGATACGGACGTTCCCACGGATAGTGACCGACCGGTCATTAAGGGCGGCCTGGGCCCGGTGGAGAGCGCCCTGGTCAACATCCACGTGAGCGTGGATTGTCGGCCGCATGCGCTCAACGCGCTCCCGGGCCGCGGCGAGGGAGCTCTTGTCCACCTCAACCTCGGCCCGGAACTCGACCGCGATGTCCTTGGTCTCCGCGGCAACGCGGCGGAGCTTCCTCTCCAGTTCCTGCTTGAACCCGTCAAGGTCGGGAATGACCTTGACGCCGAGTTTCCCGAGGACGCCTCCCGCCACGTTCGCCCCTTCCTCAGCCGATCATAGCCGCGTAGGCGGCCATTCCCTTTGCATCATCTGCTCGGATTATACGTTTGGTTCCGCTTTCGGCCGGGCGCGGGAACATCTCCTCGTTCTTGAGGGTGGCGCGCCTCTGACTGGCCGCCTTAGTGAGGAGCGTGACCTTGTCGATGAGGGCGGCGAGGTGGAGTTCGGTGATGGAGTAGCCGAACCATTTCTCGTCTCCGAGTGCTTTGGCCCTGGTCAGTGACCGGGGCTCCCATGGAAGCCGCCGGACGAGGGATTCGATGACCTCGGTGCGGAGGCCGCTCCCCCACGTGAATCCGTAGAGCGCGTAGAGGTCCGCCTCCGCATCCGGGTTGTCATCGAGGTATTCCCTCAGTCGTCGGCGGCGAAGAATTCCCCCAGGTAGGCCGTCCCGAGCTCGACCGTGTGCATGACGCCACGGGCCTGGGCGAGGGTGCGCCACCCGTCGAGGTCGGTGACGTACTTCTCCTCGAGGAGACGCAGGAGACCGGCAAGACCGGAGAGGTTCTCCGCGGAGAGCGCGCCGAGGCTCTTCTGCTCCCCGTCGTCATCGCTGAGGAACGAGGAAGCGGCGACCGTGATCTCCATGACCTCCGAGGGCAGGAGTGTCGCGGGGTCGCGGAGGAACTCGTGGCCCTCGATCTCGGAGAACTTCCGGGCCTCGGGCTTCTCCTCGACGGCGACGTCGGCCTTCTTGGTATCCATGTATGCCTGTCCGTGGGGTAGTTCGAGCGGGTGGGTTCCCTCCCCCCGTGGTCACCCCACTCGTATGCCCAAGGGGGGAGGGAGACTAGGCGGCCGTCACTGGGTGACGGTGAACTCCTTCATGGTGGAGGAGCCCTTGCCGTTGATGACCGCGACACCCTGGTTGCCGGCGTTGGGCGGGACCGTCGCCGTGATCTTCGTAGCGGAGACGACCGTGAACTGGGCCACCTTCCAGCCGACGGAGACCGTGTGGGTGCCCAGGAAGTTGGTGCCCTCGATGGTGATCAGGGTGCCAGCCTTACCGGTGTTCGGGGTGATCGTCGTGATCGTCGGGACGCCAGCGGACTTGCCGGTGGGCTTGCGGGGCTCGAAGAACGTGTACTTCTTCTTCCCGGACAGGGGGGTCAGGAGGGTGGCGGAGAGCTTGACCTCGGTGAACTCCTCGTCGGAGAAGGCGGGGAGCGTGCCGCCGACGGAGCAGCGGCGGTAGAGGTGGGCGGAGACGGCGCCGTCGGACTCGACGATGATCAGGAAGGACTTCTCCTGAGTGCCGTCCAGCTCGATGTCCCAAGCCTTAGCGGCCTGGTCGTAGGTGGAGCCCGGGAACGCGACCTTGAACGTGTCCTCGGACAGGTTGACCGAGTTGATCGTGAGAGTGTTCTTGATGGCCTCACGAGTGGACTTGACAGCCCGACGGTCCCACGTATCCTTGGTGGTCGTGTCACCGCCGTCGGTGTCGTTCTCGATCATGTTCTTCTTGGACGTGTCGCCGAGCCACGTCCAGCCCTGGGCCTCCAGGGTGGTGCCGTCACCGAACGTGTAGTCCCCGAGGTCCGGGGGATTGGTGTCCGGGTTGGCGTAGTAGACGTGCCCGGTACCGGCGATCTCCAGTGCGACGCCAGCGGTGTTAGCCATCTGTGCTCCTTCGAACTGCGATGATCTCAGCGATCATATTGAACTCATTGATGTCTGCCGTGGTCTGAGCGTCGTAGATGAGGACTGGCGGCTGGGTGATGTCCAGGGCTGCTAGTCCGCCTTCCGTTGTTCGTTCTCCGGCTCTCCTAAAGTCTAGAAGACCCTGCATGAACTCGACGGCGGCGTCTTCGCAGTCGTCCGCTTGGATGTCTTCGAAGACCCACCGGACGCGGATTCTCGTGGCGGCGGGCGTCGGCCCGTCAACGAGTTCCGTTCCGATTGGTTGGACGGAGACGAACGGGTACCGTTGGTAGTCGTCAACGTCGCCGCGCAGGTCAACGGTGAGGTTCGCCGCGCGGCCTTTGGCGTACTCCTTGATGACGTCGCGGGTGAGGGCGATGACGAAGGAGGCGGGGCGTACGATCGAGTACTCCATCAGTACCCCCCGTGCCTTGCGACGACCTTGCGGAACACTCCGATGCCCTTGACCCACTTGCGGCCGGACGATCCTCGGGGTCCGACGAAGTGACCGAACTCCGTGTGCCACGAGTAGTTGACACCGGTCGTCTCGATGTGGTAGTCCACCTTCTCCTGGTGGAGGTGGATGGAGCTCTCGAGGAGACCGGAGTCGATATGCTTGGCCGCTTCAGCTTTGATCTCAGCGAAGATCTTGGCGGCGTACGCCCGGAACTGGGGCTTCCGGGAAGCGACTTCAGCGATGGCCTCGCGCTGCTCTCGGCCAACTCGGATCTGCTTGATGTCGGCGCCTTCCCGGTGAACGAGTTTCGCCATTACTTGGCCTCCGAGTAGAGGCGGTCGCAGCGGACTTTGAAGTGGGCGGTCATGGGGGAGGCGCCGAACTTGTTGGCGGATCCGGCCTGCTGGAACTCCCACCCGTCCATTCCCGGAGGGCCGGACACGATGGTGATGTAGGAGTGATCAGACCCGGGCCACCGCTCCGGAGGGCAGCCGATGACGTTGACGGTGCTTTCATCATCGAGGGCCTTCAGGCCGGTGCGGATCTCAGCTGCTTTGAGGGCGTTGCCGGCGGCCGGTTGGACGAGGACGCGGTCAAGGATGTATTCCTTGTCCTTGATGTACCTGCGCCCGGTGCGGCCATCCTCGACGCGGACGGTGGTGACCTTGACGGTGTGGGGTCCGTTCTCCAGGAACCTGCCTTTGGGGCGTCGGACTCGCTTCACCATAGGATGTCGTCCTCGTCGAGGATCTCTGTCCCGAGCTCCTCGTAGTCTTTGTCGATCAAGGCCCTGTTGGTGCGCGTCTTGAGGTAGCCGTCACCAGTGAAACCGAGAGTCCCATACGACCCCTCGAACCCACCGAGGATCAACCACTCGGCATCCGTGATCTCCAACAGGCCCGACGCGACAGCCGAGTTCACCGAGTACGTGTACGTACCCTCGGTCTCGTACTTGTACAGGCCCCCACCCGGGGCCCGCAAGAGCCGGGCCACAGCCTCGGACTCGACGCGGACCAGGATGATCCGGTAGTGCTCGTCCTGCGTAGCCCTGGCGATAACGTCGGGGATCCGGGTGACGATGAGCGCCTCGACGTAGTCGAGGGCCGCCTGCACGTACTTGGCCTCGTCCTCCTCCAAGTCGCGCAGGAGGGCAGCGGCAACGTCAGCGGGTGTCGCCTGTGTCATCACTGCCCTCCTGTTCGACGGTCACTCCCTTGTAGGGAGTCGATCACTTGGAGTTGTACTTCACGAACGCCTTGGTGTCGCGGACAACCCAGCCGAACTGGGCCTCCGCGAGGATCGCGCCGAGGTTGCGGTCGAACAGGTCGATGCCACCGGCCCGCTCGCTGGCGCGACGGTAGGTGATCTGGTTGACGTAACCCAGGCGGACGTTGTCCTTGAAGTCGCCGCCGAAGCCGAGGAGCTTCTCGACACCGGTCTTGGCCTTCTCGTAGCCGGAGACGGAGCGGTGCCAGGCGGCGGGCAGGCCGAGGACCGTGGTGAACTGGTCGGCCAGGTTCGTGGAGGCCTGGTACAGGGGGCGACCCTGGCCGTCCAGGGCGTTGACCAGCGAGGACCGGAACTTCGGTGCGAACAGGAAGTGGTTGAAGTCGAACTCGTGCTCGTCCACGACGTCGAGAACGACGGCGTCGTAACCGGCGGTCAGCTGCTTGCCGATGTACCCGGCCTTCTCCTGGGCCAGGTCGATCTCGATGGCCTTCGTGGTGTCGCGCAGCGCCTCCTTGCCGGTGATCTTGGTGCCGGTGTTGGCGTCAACGCCGTGGATGACGGCCATGTCAACGGACCGGGCGATCGCCTCGGCGAGGAAGTTCTGGATGCGGGAGTACTCGCCGAGCGGGTCTGCCTGGGCGGTCTCCATCGAGTACAGGATCATGGTCGCGACCTTGATCGGGGTCACGGTCTTGACCTTGGTGGCCATCGTGGTGACGGGCTTGGTCTCGCCCTCGGCGACGACTCCGGCGGTCGCCTGACCGACCGGGATCGGGATCGCGTCACCATTCAGGGACAGCGGGACGGCGCCCGCGAGAGTCTGGATGATGGATCCCTTCTTCGCGGTGTCCCAGATGTTCTGGACTACCGTCTTGGGGAACGCATCGGAGTTGCCGACGTTGGTGTCGAGAATCTTCCTGATGGTCTCGATCTTGGCCTCGTTGTCAGCCATTCTCGCCTCTTCCTAGTCGTGGAAAACGAATCAGACGCCCAACAGGGCCCTGGCGAATTCCATTGTCTCAGTTTCCTCGATGTCAGGTGATGCATCGACGGCCGGATCCCGGGGGACAGCGGCGGTCTCGTCACTGGATTCCCGGAGGGCGTTGAGGAGTTCGACCTTCGCCTGCCACGAGTCCTGGTCGTCTCCAAGCAGGGGAGCGTACTTGGCGGCGAGACCCGCGTCGGTCACCGCCTTGGCGCGAGCCTCATCGAGGGCGCGGGAAGCGAGAGCCTTCTCGGCCTCTTCAAGACGGGCCTTGAGAGCGGCGTACTCCTCAGCGGTCGGCGCCTTCTCGGTCTCAGCGTTCTCCGCCGAAACCTCCTCGACAGCCTCCTCAGGGGAGGACTCCTCCTCGGTTTTCTCCGCCGGCTCGACGTTCTCCGCCGGAACCTCCTCGACAGCCTCCTCAGGGGCCGCGTCGGCCTCGACGTCAGTGGCCTTCTCCTCGACCTGCTCCGTCTCCTCAACGTGCTCGGCCGGGGCGGTGGCGTGAGTTGTGGGGCGCCTCATCGTTTCCTTCTCCGATACATCTCGCGGTTCATGGCATTCACGGCCTCACGGCCGTGCAACCGTCCCTTACGGACGACCTCATCATAGGTTCTGGCCGCCTCTTCCTGCGCCTCCTTGCCCTCCCATTCGCGGGACGTGAAGACCGGGACGACGGTGCAGTGGCAGTGATCGTGGAACGCGTCAGCCCGAAGGCCAGCCGTCTGGGAGGACGAGTAGACGGGGCCGCGGGAGGCGAGCATGACGCAGAATCCACATGGCCCGTTCTCAGATGGATGCACGACGCGAGCCCATGCAAACGGGCGGGCGATGACCTTCCCGTCGAGGGAGCGCCTCGACGACGGGGCGCCCTCGCGTGTTTCACGTGGAACCTTGATGCCCGCCTCGTCGAGCTCGTCGAGCGCCTCGCCGACGCGTTCCGCGATCTCCCCCAGAGCCTCGGCGAGAGTCCGCCGGGGGCGGCGCTTCTCCGACTCGGCAACCTCGCGGACGATCTCCTTTTTCTCCTTCTCGGGAAACCCGTCCAGGTTCTCCTCGAGGTGCTCGAGGCCCTCGACGAGAGGAACACTCGACGGGGCCCTCGAGACCGCGTCGGCGACCGTCCTCCTGGCCGCAGCCTCCACATGCCCCTCCAGGCGCTCCAGGACGGCCTCCTCCCACCTCTCCGGAGTGCCCCCGGGAGGGATACCCCGGAGGGCGTACTCGACCGCTCTCTCACCGTATGAGGGCACCTCAGGGATCCACGACTCGTCAGCCCCGTACCGCCTCGCCTGATCCCTCAGGAACAAGGCGGCCGCGGCCCACGCCTTCCGACGCGCCGCGGCGACCTCCGGGTACAGGACCCTTGCCTGCCCCCTCGGGTCACCCTTGCTGCGCCCGTCAGAAAGCCCCCTTACCGTCGGCGAAATGCTTCGCCTGAACGACGCCCTGATGCTGTTGAGCATCAGCCGGAAGATCCTCTCCAGCACCCGGCTCACCCTCCTCCCGCTCGCCGAGACTCATCCCGGTCATGTCATGGATGTCCCGGGACAACTGGGCCTCACGCTCCATCTGAGCTGGCGTGAGCCTCATGTACTCGCGGGCCGTCTCCTCATGGATGACGCCCTGAGCCTGGGCCTGGAGTGCGGCCTGCATCTGGGCGGATACGGACGGGGCGGCAGCGTCACGCCACGTAACCTCCAAGTCCTGGAGCCCTTCCAGAGAGCCCCCATTCATAGCGACGATCAGCCGGCCGACCTCCTCCAGGGCGTCGGAGAACTGACGCTGCTTGTTCTCCGCCCTCGCGATCAGACGGTCCTTGGCCACGCGGAGAGCCTCAGCGGACGTCGGGTTGTTGTCCGAGGCGACACCCATCATCGACGGCGGGATACCCGTCATCGCCGAGATCTGTAGCGCGTAGGACCGGTAGGAGGAGATGAACGGGTCCAAGGGGGCCCCGGACACCTGGGTCACGGAAGCCCCCTCAGGAAGCGCCAGGAGCGTCCCCATGTAGGCCTGCATGCGATCCGCGTACTTCTTGACGACCTCCCCGGCACCGTCACCGACCAGGGCCCTCATCGGCAGGGCGCTGACCTCCTGGGCGATCTGAAGATTCGTCAACGTCCTGGAGGCCGCGTCGATGACGGTCCGCAACTCCTTCAGGTCCGACCTGCCGTACCGGTCGGAGATCCGGGCCCGGTTGAACATGGGGACGATACTCATCCCCCACTTGTCCTTCCGGCCCGCGACCTTCACCCACCCGGACTGGTTCTCCTCGTACATGGTGACGCCGTCGAGCGTGTAGTAGGAGGCGCCCTGCTTCCCGTTCGGGAGCCGATACCTGGCGATCCCCTCGATCGGCTTGCCCGAGTAGTCGATGCGGACGCGGCCGTGCTTCGCATCGATCGCCCGGATGGTCGCGTACTCGTGGTCCTTGTCCGGAGGGGCGACGACCCAGAACACGAGGCCGGCGGCGATAGCCTCAGCCGCAGCCAGGTTGAACTGGGAATCCATGTTGTTGTACTGCCAGGTCTCCCGGATCAGGGCGATGTCATCATCCCGGTCCTTGTCCGGGAGGATGAACCCGGACGGGATGAGGACCTCGGTGAGCACGTCGATGGCCATCTTCGCGAACGGGGCCTGGATTTCCAGGACGCGTGCCGACGGGGGCAGGCTGATACCGAGGGCATCGAGGCGCGCTTCCCCCTCGTAGTGCGTCTCGAACCGCTTCGGTCTCAGGGCCCCGCCCTGGAACCGCTCCAGCATCTTCTCGAAACTCATATGAGGATCTCCCACTTCCCGGGCCCCTTGGAGAGCTTCTCCCACTCGGGGGACTTCTTAACCTGTCGGTACAGCATCCTGGCTCCGATCATACAGACAGCAAGGTCGATCTTCCGTTGCGACTTCGGAGATTCCTTCTTCACGGAGATCAGTCCCCGGTACTCGTTCTCACGGCAGTTGGACACGTGCTCTCCGAGGGCGGAGTCGCCGTCATGGGTGAAGGCCTTCTGATCGATCTCCGTCCTGGCCGTCTCAGCCGCCTCGGCGAACTGGTAGGCGTGGGACCTCATGTCCCATGCGATCGGCGACGCGGACATGCCCCCCTTCACGGCGTGGCAGATGAGGTCCTTCCCGTAGTCCTCTGGCCAGGCGACCCGGACGAAGGACTCCCACTCGCGGACGTCGGCCCAGAACGCGATGACGTGCCAGCGTTCGAACGCGAGCCGGACCCCGGCATCGACGGCGGCGACATCCACGTTCTTGGAGGAGCGCAGAGGACGCCAGTGGCCGATCTTGAAGATGTGCCCGTCGGACATGCAGCAGCCAACGAGGGCCGTGTGGTCGTTGGACTTGGACCCGTCGAAGAACATGACGATGTCCTCACCGTCCTCGACCTTCCGCTTCTTGTCGGACAGGAGGACCCAGGAGTCGAGGGGGCACCACGAGTGCTCGGCGGCGTTGGGCCGGTTGAGGAAGAAGCGGCGGGACCTCGACTCGGGGTACTCCGGGGACCAGATCTGCTCCTCGATGGTCTTCAGGTCCACCCACGGGCAGTCCTCGTAGACGAACGACAGTCCCTCCCTGAGGCTGATCTCACCCTTCTTCGGGTCATTGGTGAGAGACGTGTTCGCAGGCGCTATACGGGCGTCGTAGAGGATCTTCATGTCACCCCTGGTGAGCCCGTCCTCCTGGTCGCACCAGGAGTCGAACGTCGATTCGGCGACCGTCTGCTGTCCCGGAATCCACGCGTTCGACGTCTCGACGACACGGGACCCGAGCGATTTCGACGCGTTCTGCCTCATGGTTGCCATGAGTTCGGGGCCGCCCAGGCCGGGAGTCCAGTGCTCGGTCTCGTCGGCGACCTGGAAGGACACCTCGGCGCCCTCAAGAGTGTGTGCTGAGGAGGTGACCTGCTCGAGGCGCCCCGCCTTCGGCGTATCGATGTAGGTCTTCCCCGGGTCGAGAGAGTACTTCGCTGCCAGTTTCGTCTTCTTGTTGCAGAAGGCCCTCACCATGCGCATCGTGTTCGCCGTCTGCCGCTCCGACGTGGCGACGACATGCACGAGGGGCATGGACACCGGCTTGCCGATCACCCCGCCGAGGGCGTCGTCGTCGAAGTCGTCGAGGCGGACTGGGCCGAGGAGCTCGGCAAGGGCGAGGGCGGCGGCGAACGGGGACTTCCCGGATCCTTTGGCGAGGCGGCGGACGCCGTGCCGGTAGAGGAACCGGCCGTTCTCATCGACCTCGTAGAAGTGCAGGAGGAAGTTGATCTGGCCTGGTGTCGGCTGGAAGGCGTTCCCGGCCTTGGGGCCGTTCGGCTGGGTCAGGTTGTCGATCATCCATGCGGCGACCCAGTAGCCGAGTGTCTTCTCGGGCAGGCCGTCGGGGAGTGTGTGGAGGCGCTCCCGTGGGGCGAGGAGCGCCTCGCTCATGCTTCCTTCTGCCTGGCTTCGAGGAACTTCTTCATGGAGGCAACGCCGGCGGACTCGATCTCCTCCTCGCTGTGGCGGTCGAGTTCGATGCGGACTCGACGCCGGTCCCCCTCGGTGAGGAGCAGGGAGGTCATCATGGAGTTGATCGCGGTGAGCATCTGCGCTCCTCGCCGCCCGGAGGCCTTGTAGTGCGAGATGTCGTCGCAGAGGGAGTACAGGACGGCCCAGTCGGACGGCTCGTAGTAGACGGCTTCACCGGACTTCTTGGCTCCGTCCCAGACCATCTTGGCTATCGGGTGCCAATCTTCGTCGGGCTCGGGGATGAAGTCGAGGTTCCCGGATCGGCCTTGCGTCAGGCCGTTCTTGCGCTTCCTGGCGCGCGTCGTCCTGTGGCCCTCGTCGGAGCGCTTGGGGATTGGGCTCGGCATGGTCTCCTCCTCACAGGTATCCGGGGTGCTTCGGCGGTGGTTTGCGTCTGGCTCGTTTCGGCCGGGTCCATCCTCCTCGTTTCCGGGATTCCTTGGACTGGGCCGCGGTGCGGCGCATGTGGCAGGTGCGGCACAGGGAGCGCAGGTTGCCGATCGAGTGGTTCTGTCCTGGGCTTATGTGATCGACTTGATTGGCCGGTGCTCCGCAGAATACGCATTTGCCGTTGTCTCTTCTGAGGACTCTGGCTCTTATCTTGTTCCAGTCGGCCGGTAATTCGCTTCTGCGTCGGCTCTCATTGCGCCACATTCTAGTCTCACAGAATGCTCTTGTTGATTGTGAGGATGCTGCGCCTCTTGTTGAGGACGAATTCGCGGTCTCGAAGGGAATTCACGGCCCGGTAAATGGTTGCGAGAGAAAGGCCGGTCGTCTTGACGAGCTTGTCGTAGGTGACCGCGTCGTCGTCCTCGATGAATTCCAGGAAGGCGAGTGCGATGAGGACGAAGCGGGCATGCTCGGTGAGTGGCTTGTCCGTCTGGTAGGCGAACCTGACGGCTGCGGCGAGGTCTAGTGCGGCGTTCATGGCCAGGAGACTACACCCTGGTCGGCGGCGAGTCAACCTCGGACGGCGTGTTGGGTCGGGGTCGCGCACGCACGTGTGCACGCGCGCGCGTAACTCTCTCCGAACGTAGTGAGGAGAGAGTTCTTCTTAGGTTCTTTATCTTCTGTCGGTCATTTTGAATGACCCCCCCCTTCATTTTGAATGACCCCCCTCCTTCATTTTGAACGGTGGTTACGGCACATCCTTCGCAAACTATGAGACTGACGTCACATGTTGCCAGGGTGGTTGACGTCCCGCCCCCGGCACCCTACGATGGACCCGCGACCGTCGCACAGCACACCAACAGTCCATGAGAGAAGGGTGGCGAATGCGACAAACCCACCACAGAAAGGAAAAACAAAACCACCCACCGCCCACGAAGAAACCATTCCACAAAACACGCACAACACCACAACAGGACCATGAGCATCACCATTCAACCCACATCAGTCTGGGACATCCGCCCCGGAGATCCGATCCGACACATGCACTCCACCTGGATCGTCACACAAACCCACCACCACGGCGCCGGATTCACCATCGACCTCCAACGCACCGACCGAAAACGAATGCCCAGACTCCTCAGAACACACTGGACAGAAGACCTCACACTCGACCTCGTCACAAGGAAAGACTCATGAGCATCCTCGCCGACACCACACTCCAGGCCCTCATCGACTCCTACGGACTCATCCGCAGCCGCCGCCCCATCAACATCCAACCAGCCAGCATCGAGATGCACCTCGGCACCACCTACATCGACAACGTCGGCACCCTCGACGAAGAGACAGTCGCCTTCGCCGAAGACCCCCTCGTCATCCAGCCCGGAGAGTTCCTCCTCGCCACCACCGAGGAGTACGTTCACATCCCCAACTGGCTCGTCGGCCGCCTCGAGGGCAAGTCCTCCTGGGCCAGGAAGGGACTTGCAGTCCACGTCACCGCCGGCTTCATCGACCCCGGCTTCCAGGGAGAGATCACCCTTGAGCTCGTCAACTTCTCCAAGTCTCCCATCTCACTGATGCCAGGGACGCGGATCGCCCAACTCACCCTCCTCGAACTCGACCGCCCCGCCGCACGCCCCTACGGATCCGACGGACTCGGCTCCCACTACCAGGGGCAGACCGGGGCAACAGCGTCCGCAATCAAAACGACACCCGCTCGCTAGTTGACAGCCGACACGGTGCGGGAGTAGACTACAGACAACAACAAAGGAGAACACAGCAATGCCCGCACTACTCACCATCCAGCAAGTCGCCACCGAACTCGGCTGCTCCAAACAGTTCGTCTACGCCCTCGTCAAGCGCGACGCCATCAAGCACTACAGGCTCGGCACCGGCCCCCGCGGCACCATCCGCATCAGCCGCACCGACCTCGACGACTACCTCCAACAATCACGCCTCGGCCGATAAACAGCGGGACGGCCACCCCAACCAGATGACCGCCCCGCACGAACGCCGACCGCCGCGCTACTTACAATCGACGAACCGGAGTATATACAAACCATGTACCTCTCGCAACTCACCCCCCTCATCTACCTCCACGCACGCCAAGACCTCAGCAGAGGCGAAGTCAACATCCTCCTCGCCCTCTCCACTCTCGCCGGCGCCCCCATCTTCATCAGCCAGAAGCGCCTCGCCAAGATCGCCCGCACCGGCACCAGCTCCGTCTACAGGCACCTCAACACCCTCAAAGACAAGAACCTCATCATCACCGACACCCACAACGGCGCCGACACCCTCGACTACTACATCGACTGGCGAGCCACCCTCGACGAAGACGGACGCATCCGCTACGACAACTCCTTCACCGTCGAAGAGACCGGAGCCAACACACTCCCCTCCTCCAAGGAGAACAACCGCCGCAAATGGGGCGACGACGCCACAGAACCCCCCAAGACCACCGCCACCCCCGCCACTAAGACCGCCTCCAAAAGCGGCACACGCCTACCCAAAGACTGGACACCCAGCCCAGAACTCGCCGACTGGACACGCCGCGAAGCACCAGCCGCCGCCAACCCAACCGAACTCGAAACCTTCCGCGACTACTGGACAGCCCAACCCGGCGCCCGAGGACGCAAACTCGACTGGGACGCCACATGGCGCAACTGGGCCAGACGCACCAACAAAACCAGCCCCCGCCGCAACCAGGACCAGATGCTCCACGACATGCGAGCACAAGCCATCGCCTGGGACCAAGCACAAGAACACCGCCACGAACTCCCCGCCGAATACTGGAGCGAAACATGATCTCAGCCTCAGTCACCGCAGACATGCTCACATACCTCGTCGCCGCCGGAACCACCACCGCCAAAGACGCACAAGCACCAGTCTGGGCCGACTACCTCAACGCCGAAATCCCGCACCTCCGCTCCACCGAACTCCGCCCCGCCGTCCGGAGAGCCATCAAAGACTGGGACACAAACGGGCGCGGCTGGCAGATCAACGTCGAAACCATCGCCAAAGCACTCCGCACACTACGAAAGGAACGACTCGAACAACACAACCGCAACCACGCCGACACGTACTTCCCAGACGACCTACGAGACGAACCAGAAACAGCCTGCGCCTGGCTCACCGCCTGGAACACCGGCATCGGATCCGGCCTCACCGGCCCACAAGCCGAACAACACGCCTGGAACACCATCGGCCGCCAACCATCACCACCACAACTCCCAGCCGACAACAAACGCGGCAAAGAAAAAGCCCGACGCATCATCCAACAACTCGCCAACAAGAAAGCAAAAGACACACCATGACGCATGCGATTACCATCGGGGAGCTCCACTCCCTTACTGCCAGCCTCGTCGTCGCAGGGCATGCGCATCTCCCAGTCCTCATCCCCACCACCAGTGCGGGCACGATGAAGGCAGCATGCGCTACTGCACTCAGTGCGGCCGAACAACTCCCCGGAACCGAGAACGGTAACACCATCTACAAGAGAGACCCCTTCACCTCCATGGACCGCCCGCTCACCGGACTGCAACTCTACTGACAAGCAATTAACAGTTACCCCACGAACAGGAGACCTAGGATGCCCTACTACCGCAAGAAGCCGATCCCCGTCGCGGCCCGCCAATACACCGGAGACAACTTCACCGAACTCCAGGACTGGAGCGAGAACGCCATCGCAACGGACGACTACTCGAACACCTTCGTCGTCACCCTCGAAGGGCCCATGTTCTTCCACGAAGGCGACTACATCATCCGAGGCGTCCGAGGCGAGTTCTACCCCTGCAAGAAGAACATCTTCGAAGAGACCTACGAGGAAGTGAGCTGACATGCTGTACGCAGTAGAACCGACGCTCGCATCCGAACTGGAGCGGGGGACCATAATCCGCGGAGGCTGCCAGAACTTGCGCGTGACCAAAGTGACCTTATCCGACCATCGCATCCATGTCGTTGGCATTCCGTTCTACGACGACGACATCGATTACGGCGGGGTAAGGCGTGAGATTGAGAAGCGGCCGGAGACTCACTTCTCTGCCCGAAGCAACGAACTCATCGACCGTGTCGTCTTCCATGGAGAACGAGCCGAGTTCGGACTGGAGGATGAACTCTGACATGCGCTACCTAGCGGAACCGACCCCCGTCACGGAACTCAAGGAAGGCGACATCATTTACTCACCCTACAACACATTCCGCGTAAAAAAAGTCAGCCAGGTCACCGATAGCCACGTCATCGTCTACTACGCCCCGCGCTTCGAGAAGACTACGGCCAGCGCAATGTGCCCCAACAACGAGAAGTTCACCCGAGTCATCGAGATCCAGGAATGAACTGCCGCCTCGGCGACTACGAACAGATATCAATAGACCGGGCCAACTGAAAGGAACCGACCATGATCACCATCGCAGACCTCAAACAGCACCTCGAACAGTTCGACGACGACGCAATGATCGTCTTCAGGGCCGACACCAGGCGTGAACTCTACGACGACTCCGCTCTCATCGACATGCGGGAGCGCCTCGACTTCGAGCCCGTGTCGGTCGCAGTCGCTGACGACGTTGACTACTGGGAGCCGGATAACGGCGACGCCGACCGCATCTGCATGAAGGCTCTCGTATGGAAGGACGCCTGAAATGAAACCGACACCTATCATCGACATGTTCTCCGGCACCGGCGAGCTCGCCCGGGCCGTCGCCGACGGCCTGAACGAGTTCACTGGTTTCCAGTCGTTCTCCGACAACTATGGGCCCGCCCGCAAGTACCTGAAAGCCCGCTTCCGCAACGTGGAGATCCCCTCAGACTTCCGCGACCAGGACGTCCCGGAGGGCTCCATCGTCGCCATCGGGGCGCCTTGCCAAGACCTCTCCGTCGCGGCCCGGCGTTGCTTCGAGCCTCGTCGCATCAAGGTCGTCCGTAAAGTCGCACCTCGACACATGGTGCCGTCACCACCGCATCGTCCTCGACAGGGCCCGGTCGCTCAGGTCGAGGCGGCGGTCCCAACCTTCAGACCTGGGTCCATGAAGGCAACCGCCCCTCTCCACTCGACTCCACCCTTTGGACGAACGCTACAGGCCTCCCCGAGCCTCGACTCAAGGACGATGAAGGCCGACTGAACGCTGCTTTCGTCGAATGGCTCATGGGCCTACCTTCCGCCCATGCCGTCGGCCTGTCCCGCACCGCCCGCATCCGCCTCGCAGGCAACCCCGTCGTCAGACTCCAGGCCCGCCTCATGCTCCAACGCGGACTCCTCGCCGTCGGCAACATCAACCTGAAAGGAATCCTCTGATGGCCATTCCCATCACATACACCCGCTACGGCGACCTCAAAGTCGGAGACTGGATCGCCTTCGAAAACACCGTCGCCGAAGTCGCAAGCAATGCCTCCTACGGATCCGTGGCGGCCCTCACTCTTACCAACGAGGACACCGGCCTATCGAAACCCCTCATCACATCCACAGACGCACCCTGCGTCCTCATCATGCCAGTCGAGGATGACGCGATCTGATGCGCATCATCATCGAACCCACACCAGCCGAAGACCTCCACGTCGGAGACCGCATACGCCAGAACGGCCTCATCCGAGAAATCACCAAGATCGAACGGGGCCGAGGGGAACTCGACCTCCGCATCACCGCCACCATCGGCGAGAACAGCCACTACGTCAACGTCTTCACCGCCTACGACGACGAAGAATACGACCGAATCGTAGGCCTCTACAACGTAGACACATACGACAGAATACGATACTCTCTACACGAGACACAGGAGAACACCCCCATGACCCGCTACACCATCGGAGACCACTTCCACACCGCCGCAGGCGCTGCCCGCGTCACCGGCGAACACACGGAACCCAACGGAGACCGCATCCTCCAAGTCACCATCGACACCTACAACCAGACCTTCGACGTCATCGACTGGATGCTCGACAGCCCCGAATTCGAGTACATGGGCCGCGCACAGCCCTCGACGTAACAAAACAGCCAACAGGCCCCTACCGGGTGGACGAGGCCCCCTCAACCCGAGTACGCTACGTGCTAACAGACCACGAAGGAGAAGGGGTCATGAGATTCCACGTCAACCTCCCAGGACCATTCAGCGTCAGCACACGCATCCCCGGCACCGGGCGCCGCCGCTACTACACCACCAAGCAGCGGCCCAGCGCCCTCAAAGCCCTCGCCGACATCGGCCGAGCCGAACGCCAACGCAAAGCCGCCGCCCAGCAACAGGCGGCACGAGAGGCACGACTCCAAGCCTGGTACCAGGAGTGGAAAGCCCGTGAATGGCAGGATGAACTCCGTCGCCAGGCCGAAGCCCACGCCTACCAGCAATGGGCATGGAACCAAGAACAACAGCGCCTCAACCAACAACGGGCCCGCATGGACGCAGCCCGCGCCGCACGAGCCACCACCCCCCACCGCCGAGGAAACCACACACACCAAACCATAGGAGGCGTCACATGGAAGACACCCTCCCCAAACAGCCCTGCCCCGTCTGCGGCACCCTATTCACCCCCCGCAGCCCCAAGCAGACCCTCTGCTCGCCCCAATGCTCCGACCTACGGTACAACCGCAAACGTCGCCGCAAGGCCGCAGAACAGGCTCGCCAATGGCGCAAGGAGAACCCCGAGCGCGCCCATGCCGCAGCCCGCGCCTACCGTCAATCTCACCGCGCCCAGGAGGCCGCTCGCGTAGCACGATGGAGGAAGAGCCGACAAGGCTACGCCTCCCACAAACTCTCCCAGTACAAGCAGCAAGTCAAGCGACTCAAGACCCCGCCCAAGGACTTCGACAGCCAGGCCCTCATCCTCAAGGCCTACCAGGTCGATGCCCTCGAGCTCTGGAAGAACAGCGACCAGACCTGCATCGTCTGCGGAGACCTCATCGACGAAGGCATCAGCCACCCCGACCCGATGAGCCGCACCATCGAGCACATCACCCCCATCGCCAGGGGAGGGAAGCATGAGGAGGCGAACATCGCGTTCAGTCACCTCGGCTGCAACCTCCGGAAAGGGCGACGGCTGCTTGACGAACTGGATGGTTAGCCCTACAATTACTCTGATGTAGCCCCGAGTTACAGGAAGTGGTCTCCTGTACTTGGGGCTTACTCGCAATCTGAAAGCGT
>RBWB01581111.1_pt1 | contig 42179 bp, 39 predicted proteins | sample 2014201 | NCBI WGS metagenome assembly RBWB01 (sample SAMN10133834, study PRJNA383868) | Human oral metagenome, whole genome shotgun sequencing project. | isolation source: supragingival plaque isolated from 88 juvenile twins | host: Homo sapiens | place: Australia
TATTTAATGGTCTGATCGCCATCTTTTATAACATAATTTGTTTTTGTACCGATCTCATCCATCCAGGCTCTTACCTCAAGAGTCTTATAGTTTCCTGTATTGTATCCTGAGCCTCCGTCATTGTCCCAGAGCCATCCGGGAGCATTCCACATAGCTACCTTCGGTGCAATAAGCTCATAAACATCTTTGTTTACACCGTACTGACCATGGTGAGCCATCTGAACAATATCAGCTTTTAACTCCGATGCAGGTACTTCAGCTTTTAAAGACTCTCCTGCCTGTGGTCCCATATCTCCTAAGAATAATACTCTGGTACCATTGTCAAAGTCCAATCTGAAAACTACAGATGAATTGTTGATAGAATTTGACTCTATCCAGTAAGGATTATTGAGTACATGTATAGCTATACCGTCCACATAATATACTTCGCCCTTGCTTGTCATATGTGATACGCCTGCCGGTAATTTTGCAATAGCGTTTCTGATGGTATTTACCATACCTGCTCTATGGCTTTCAAACTTATCATACCATGCCTGCTCTCTTATATTGTAATAGAATGCATTTATCTGCAAACCTTCAAATCCATTCTCCGCAATCTTTGCGAAAGCTCCGCCATGGTCACTGTGAGGATGAGACAAAATCCATGCACTTACTTCTGTTCCGAAACTCTTTATAGTTTCAACCAAATGTGGTGCATCTTCAGGAAGTCCTCCGTCCACAACTATAAGTTTACCGTTCTTTGTCTTAATGACAAAACTCATCATCTGGCTTCTTGTAGATGAGCTTAACATATGTATTTCCGCACCGTTTAGGTAAGTATCTGCGGCTGTGGTTGCACCCTCAACTACCTTAGGATATCTTGATGAACTTTTACCTACAACACCTGCATACGCAGTTATACTTGTACTTGCTATCATCAGCGAACATAATGATGCCATTAAGATTTTTTTTAGAAGTTTCATTATTCCCCCTTTTTATTTTGTAATTCTAAGTTAGTATCAGTCCCTGCCTTTATAACCTGATTCACAATATACCTGGAGTTTTCCATTATATCATCCTCTCTAAAAAGCTGTATCTCAAGGTCATACTTCTTAAAAAGTCCACCATATGATTTTTCACTTGATTTCTCTATAGAAAAATCCTGGGTAACAGCATAGTCATTTATAGCTCTTATATATTCATTACCATATTCCAATGCCTCATTATCACTTATATCATTTGATAATGACCATATCAGCAGTACCTTATTCTCATCAGACTTAAAAGCCATATCAATATAATCACTCATGGGATAAAGAGTCTTATCATTAAACTGTTCCTCTGCGTCATTTCTTATTTGAGTCCAGTCGAGTGTTATATTTTTCCGTGTTTCAAATACAGGTTCGTCTGCCTCCTTACGAACAATATCCGAATTTCCACAGGCTCCTGCGGATAAGGCAAATATTATAGAAATAAATCCTATAATATGTCTTCTTGTCTTAATCATATGTGAATACCTTTCCCTAGACATTTACTAACTTTCTTATTATATCAAAGGGTTTTGTTTTTTGTAGTCTTTTTTTCATTATTCCTTATTTTTTAAGATTTTTTTTATATCTGGAAATATATATGTTTATATCTTGAAATACTTTTGTAAAGATGTTATTATGTTCAATATTGAAGATATAAATAGATTTTTGAACATAGAGAGGATGGATATTATGAAAAAATCAGGTATTGATTATTTTGTCACTATAGTTCCCTTTTTACTTGTGATGTCATTGGTATTACTTTTTTTTATATTTCCTGTGCAGGCAGGGCATATACTGGGTGTTATCAGAGCTTATCTTAATAACAGCCTTGGGATTTTTTATCTTATATTCGGATTGTTCATTTTTTTATTGTCTTTATATATTGCTTTTTCAAAGTACGGAAATATAAAGCTTGGAAGCGGTAAGAAAGAACATTCCAACTTTGCTTGGGGAACTATGATGTTTACCGCAGGTCTTGCCGCAGATATATTATTTTATTCACTATGCGAATGGATGCTCTATGCAAATGAGGATAGAATAAGTTCTCTCGGTGATACCACACTCTGGTCAGCCACATATCCTCTGTTTCACTGGGGACCTATTCCATGGGGATTTTATGTGGTATTGGCATCCTGCTTCGGCTTTATGCTTCATGTAAGAAAAAGAAACAGAGCGAAGTATTCCGAAGGTCTTAGAGTGCTTATGGGTTCACATGTTGACGGTTTATTTGGCAAAATAGTTGATTTGATAGCGGTATTTGCACTGATTGCAGGTACAGCCACGACTTTTTCTTTAGCTACACCTCTTTTATCACAGACAGTAGCAAGATTATTCTCTATTCCGAATAATAATATACTTACCATAACTATTTTACTTGTCACCTGTATTATTTATTCGGCATGCGCATATCTCGGTATTGACGGGGTATCAAAGCTGGCATCCTGCTGTACCTATCTGTTCTTTGCACTTTTAATATATGTTTTTTTTGGCGGCGGACATGGAAAATTTATACTTGAACTAGGATTTAGCTCTGTAGGCAATCTTATAAATAATTTCTTCTCTCTTGCCACATATATAGACTCCTCAGGCAAGTCAAGCTTTGCACAGGACTGGACGGTATTTTACTGGGCTTATTGGATGGTATGGTGTGTAGCAACTCCGTTTTTTATAGGCAGTATTTCAAGAGGCAGAACTATAAAAGAGGTCATACTCGGCGGATATATATTCGGGCTTTCAGGTACGTTTATATCCTTTATAATACTTGGGAATTACGGGATAGCTTTAAATGTTTTCGGTCAGCTTGATTTGGTTAAAATATATAATGAGAGTCAGAATCTGTATTTTACTATAGGCGAGATAATCTCAACACTTCCGCTTCCCTTTATAGCCATGATACTTTTGATACTTACAATGATCACTTTTTATGCCACAACTTTTGACTCTATAACCCTTGTAGCCGCAGCTTATTCATATAAAAGTCTTGACAATAAGGAGCCTTCAAAAAAAATAAAGCTTTACTGGTCAATACTTTTGATACTTCTTCCTATCGGACTTATCTTTTCGGATAATTCCATGTCAAACTTACAGACAGTATCCATCATTGCGGCATTCCCCATAGGTATTATAATGATTCTGCTTATAATATCCTTCTTTAAGGATGCCGATATGTATCTTGGTGGAAATTAAATATCTCATGATTCCAAAACTCGCCCATGGATATGGAAAATCCTGTGGCGAGTTTTTCTATACTTAAAACACCGGGATTTTTACTTCTGCCTGAGATTATATCCTTTATAGTAGTTTTGGGAACTCCTGATTTTTTTGATAATTCATAGACTGTCAAATCCTTTTCATAACATAATAAAATAACTCTTTTAGAAATTGCCTGTGATATATTCATATTTACTCCGTCTTTAGAAATCAGAAATATAAGTTTAGAAATATATCTATATTCTACCAAAAAAAGAGCCGTATTTACAGCTCTTTTTTATTAAAATTAATCTTCTCTTCAACTATATATATCGGGCGGTCTTTTATCTCCGCCAATATAATCCCCAGATACTCTCCTATGATTCCTACAATAAAGAAAAGTACCGAAAACATAAAACAAATCAGACATATAATGGTCGCATATCCGCTGGGCGTGCCCACCCTTAAAAATGATATAACCGTATATATCATCATTATTATTGCCAAAAAAGCCGCCATTCCTCCTGCATACATTCCAAGCTTTAAAGGCAGATTTGAAAATGTCATTATAGTGTTTATAGAAAATCTAAACAGCTTTTTTATAGAATACTTACTTTCTCCGGCAAATCTCTTACCCGCCTCATAATCTATATTGGTGGTATTAAAGCCCACATTCTGTACATAACCTCTTAAAAATCTGGTCTTTTCCCTGTAGCTGTTTCTTAAAACATCCGCAACTCTTTTTGAGATTCCGAAAAAATCGGAGGCATTGCTTACAAGCTTCATATCACTCAATCTGTTTATAATCTTATAAAATGCCGAGGATGTTATATTTTTTATAATTCCGGCTGATTTATTTACAGTTCTCACCATATTTATTATATCAAAGCCTGCTTCAAACTTCCTGATTATCTCCGGTAATAATGTGGGCGGATGTTGCAAATCCGCATCCATACATACAAGATAATCCCCCTCTGCATGGTCTATACCGGCAATCATAGCTGCTTCATGTCCGAAATTCCTTGAGAAATGTACCACCTTTACATTCTCATCATCTTTTGCAATTTTAAACAATATACTTCTTGAACCGTCCATACTTCCGTCATTTACGAATATTATTTCATACGGATTGTCAATTAAAAGAAGAACCTTTATTGTTTCTCTGTAAAACTCAAATAAAACTTCCTCCTCATTGTATACGGATACGATAATTGAAATCTTCTTACTCATATACTTCTATCTCCGTACTTCCATGCGTAGGTACTCTCTCGGATTTTGGCGGCAATGTCATATAGTCTCCATATACAAGCTGCAATACACTCTCATATTCATCTATAATAGACAGAGTAGTATCTTCAAACTGAATCCTTATATATTTTTCATACCATTTTTTACTTACTTCTATATCAATATAATCAGGCTGATAATTGCTGTAATAGCAGTCATTATTTTTTCTGCCTCTGTAAAATAATTTTGAGATTCTATCCTGTATGCCGAACAGACATTTCATAGGCATTATTTTTCCAAATATTGAAAAAAGCAGTATTACAATTTTCATTGTTCCCTTATACTTTTTAAAATCAAGCTTTTTTCTATGCCCCATTGAAAACAGATATACCAGCTTTTGAATAAATAATGTAAACTTCTTTAATGCCCTCGCCCTTGGCAGTTTATCTATAATAAATATGTCCACCCAAAGATGATTCAGTTTACCCTCATAGGGATCCTTTTTATCTTCTTTTTTATATCTGCTGCTGGGCTTATATATTATTCTGGGAGTAAAATCATAAAATACCTTTCCGCCTTGAAAATCATCAGGCATAATAAATTCCAGTTTATCCGATAACTCCCTTTTTACAATCTTTTTAAAAGCTTCAAAATTTGCTCTTGTCATTGCAATATCGGCATCATCATCCCAGGGTATAAAACCTCCATGTCTGATGGCACCCAGCAATGTACCGGAGTCCAATGTGTAGTTTATTTTATATTTTGTACATATTCTGTCTATTTCCTGTAAAATATATAGATTTGCTTTTTGCAAAGCCAACATTCCATAAGAATTATCCATTGATAAGCCTCTCTTTACAAATATTTATATTAAATATTAACTGCACTATTTTACACTTTTTACAGTATACAAATCAACAGGATAATAAAATATTCCCATTACTCTGCAAAAATATTTAACTTCTTAGACTTAATAAGGCTAAGTGCTTCCCTTATTTTCTTCGGACTATGATATTGCAAAACGGTTTTTAGAGTTTCATCACTCTCATTTTCAAAGTTCTTTGCAACTTCCATCTTAATTTCAAAGCTCTCCAGACGATACTTTGCCATTCTTACTTCATTTCCCGCTGTGGCTATATTTCCGGCAAAAACCATCAGTACAAAAACGGAAATAGCGACTTTTGAAAATGTCGAAATTCTTTCCCCTTGCGGATTTTTTAAATAGGTCTTAGCCCATCCGAATGTTAATATCACACCTATAAGCCCCGCCCCGAATTGCAGAGCATATCTTGAACTCATCGCATATAAAGGATGTAAAAATATCCAGCGTGTGAGTATAACCATAATATGACTGAAAAGCCCCGATACCAGCAATAATAAAGGAAAAGCGGTCTTTTCATATATCTTATATTTAAAGTTAAGATACAGAGCAAATATATAAAATACTATAACTACAACACCGATAATACATGTAATAAAAATATTTATATTAAATTCATTTACTATTTCTATACTTAAAATATCGGAAGCAAAGGTATTTAATCCAAATAATAGAAAGTACATCGGATCTCTTCCAAAAACCGTCACTATACTCTCTGTTGTAGCCCCTGCATTTACCTTATCCGAATATATATATGAATACATAAACATTGCGGTGGCAATTATCACAGGTATGGCAAAGAGTGATATTTTGGCTCTTTTTTTATATATGGCATAGAAAATATAGGCAACTGTCAAAGTCGCCCCATAAGCAAGTGAATATGAACCTGCCGCAAATAATATTGTAAATACAGGTAATATAATATTCAATATGAGCTTTGTTTTTGTTTCCCTTTGCATATATGAATCCAGTATATAAAAATGCAGTACAAAAAAGAAAAATGCAAAAAAATGTACCCATCCCGTTCCGTTTGTAATCATCTCCCACTGTGAAAGTGAAAATACAATCATCATAACCAGAATAAAATATACAAGCTTAAAATTCCTCTTTGCCATAAATATGCCTATTATAATACCCATCATAGCAAGAAAAATAATACCCAGATGCATATCAAACATAGTGGAATAATTGAAAAATTTTATATTTATCATTCTCTCAAAATATGTTATAGGCAGTCTTGTAAGTGTATCCTTCCTAAAATAAAGAGCAGGTGAAAAAGGATGATAAAGATAGGTGTTTATAATCCTCATATAATCTGTATAAACCACATCCAGCACCGCACTTCTTATATATGCACTCAAATATATCGCCCCTAAAACAGGCAGAAAAAACGCTAAAAATTTCTTCATTTGCTCTCCCGCTACTCTATTTTAATATTTAAAATAAAACTCAATTTCTTTTCGCCTCTTTGCTCCAACGCATCAGGCATATAAAAATTGCTCTTCATATGTATCGGTATCACAGTATTCGGAGTGGTCTCTATATCATAATATGATATATTTGAAACAAGATATAAAGTCTCTTTTTTGCCATTAACCTCAATCTCTATCTGTTCATCTCCTTCAAGCTCTCCCGGATACATAATTTCAAAATGTATCTGACCTTTTTCTCCGGACATTACATTAAATCTTCCCTCTTCATCAGTCCAACCGTCGGTATAATGTCCATATATGTTTTCAACCTTTATATTCCTCAAAAAATCCGTTACATTTATATATTCTTTATTTTTCAGATCTTCGGATAAAACTATCATATCCTCATCTACCTGACCTATCTCTCTGTAATTATCAATAAATGTTACTATATCCTCTCCGATATCAGGCTCCAAGGCTCTAAAAAACTCCCTTGCATCAAATGAACTCAGCTTAAAATCATTTTTTATTATATATATTCTTTTATTGCTTAAATTCCTGCCATATTTATAATAAGTCTCCTGTGCAAGAGAATTTGCCCTGTGCTGTCCTGAAAAAATATGAATTTTATCATAATGCCCTCTATAGTATATATCGGACATTATCATACAAAATGCCCATATCAAAAAAAATACCACGGTTGAAAAAGATATATGGAATATTCTGCTTAAAGATGTTCCTATTTTTTTGTTTTTTGACTTTATCACAAATATTTTTTTATCAACACCATAAATATATGCTGTCAATAAAAGTGTGAATAAATACGGCGCATATATCCATCTCATCTCCACTCTTATAGTAACGGCTGAGGACACAATACTTCCTATAATAAATCCCAAAAACAGTAATATATTTTTTATAAGTCCTGATTCGGTATTTTTTCTGTATTTAATAATATGAAATATAAATTTAAGCAGGAAAGCTATAAATCCAAGTATTCCTATAAAAATAATAAGCTTTATAAAAATATTTACATCCATAAATCTTATTCCGTTTAGATAATCCGGTCCTGTATTTATACCGAGAATATATAAAACCTCAGTCTTTAGGGCTGCAAAAAACTCCGTTATTTTAAAAGTTTTACTGACCTTTGAACCTCCCGTGCCCTCCGGTACAAAGGATTTTAAAGCTATAAATCTTATACCTATAGTAAGTATAAAAACTGCGATTGCCAAAAAAGTATTTACTAAAGTTGCTAAAAGACCGCCTTTAAAAAGTCTTTTATATTCTTTTACAAATACTGCAAATAATAACATCGGGAAAAGCACAATAAATCTTTCATGTGTAAAACAGTTTATAAAGAAAAATATACAGGCATAATAATAATATAAATTATTTTTCCCATTGATATAACCATATAAAAAATACAGCATTGAAACGGCAAATATTATTGCCATCGCCTCCATCACACCCAGAAACTGTCCTATATTATAATAAGAAAATCTTGACACCAAAAACATAGCCGACAAAGTAAAGGATATACCCCTTGACTTTGACAGACTTTTTGCAAAAAAATATACTCCTATTGCAATACCTGCACCTATAATAATATTTATCGGAACAATTACTGCAAGATTATTCTTTAAAATTCCCTGATATATCCATGCAACTACCCAGTATACAGGTCTGAACTTTCTCATTTTATCGGGAAATACATATTTTAAAAATCCCACACCTCTTCTTGTGGACCACATCAGCAAATCATCCTGATAAAGCCCCTTTATACTTATACCTGTATTTACTACAAAAGCTATACATATTAAGAGTATTGAGAGTAAAATGTCCTTTAGATAATCATATTTTTCTTCAACTTTAATCAGTGCCATATATCCCCCTAAAAATAAGATTTATATGAATTTTGATACATCTTTTTATAAATACCTGCAATCGGCTTTGGCAGCAATCTGTCAAACATTATGCTCTCCTCCTTCTGCCTTGAATTATCCATTATACTCTTTTTGGTGGTGGCACCGTCATGTATTCTGTAACATATTCCCGGCTTTTCAGACAGTACAAATCTGCCCTCTGTCTGTGACAACTTTAAAAGGCATTCCCAATCCAGTGCAAACTTAAAATCAGATAAAAAAAGATCCTTTGGACATAATCTTTTATCATAAGCACAGCTTGGCGCTATTATCGGGTTACCAAAAGTTATTGAGAGTTTTTTTATAAAAGATATATTATTTAGAGCATTACATCTAAGAGGCAATCTAAGTATCTTTTTTACAATTTCCACCTTACCGAACTTCCTTATCCTGCCGTTTTTTAATGTAATTGATGAAGTGGTAAAAACCGTCATATCAGGATATTTCTTTTTGTACTTCAGTAAATCTGCCGTGTAATTTTTTAAATAAATATCATCCTGATGTGCAATGGTCACGAGAGGCGTATTTGCAATATTATAGGCAAATTGCCAGTCAAATCCGATATTTGACACATTCTCAGGCTTTTTGCCCTCATTTACATAGACCTTTATATTATATTTGTTTGCGAGATTATAGATATACTCATTTGGTGTGGATGTAGCAATCCTTATATCGGATTTTACATTCTGTCCCTTCAAAGATTTTATACAGTTTTCCAGAAATTTCGATTCCTTATATGCACAAATAACAAATGTATGTTTCATAATGACTCCGTCTTTACTGTTTAATTTATAATGAATTCCATTATAACATGAAAAGCATATTATTGCATCAGCACACAGAATAATAAAAAATCTATGAAAAGTTATTTCCCCTTTTCATAGATTTTTTAGATAAAATTATCTTCTGTTTTCCTGTGCGGTCCACTTAAAGTTTGGAACCAGCTCCTGCCACTTGCTTATACCAAGGATACTCTTTGCAAAATCGGTATTTTCAAGAGTGTATTTGGACTTATCAATATATCTGAATACTGTCCACAGCTTTCTTTTGGATACCGCCTGAATATCATCACCGACATTCATGCTGCAGGTCCAAAGTCCGAAAGAAAGTCCATGTCTTACCTCAAGAGGTGCATCCACCTGGCGGCTTAATATATATGCTTCAATATAAGGATTTGAATCCACCAGATAATATGAATATGCAAATGCCGCAGCCTGCTCATTCTCTATATTACCTCTTTCAGGATTTGTAGCTGTAAAGCCCTCCTCCGTAAGCATTATATGTCTTACGGAACCGTCATGCTTTTTAAGTGCATCCTGTGCAAAATAATCTGTAAGCTTATTCAGATTTGCAAAATTTATTACAGGAGAATCAAAATTATCCTTTATCCATCCTGTCTTTTCGCCGTCATCCCAGAACTCGGGCTCCGTCATAGGTGCCGGATACGGGTGATATGCAAGTCCCCAGTCAATATCTCCATGCTCAAGCACAAGAGAATTAAAATGGTCTACAATCTGCTTTCCGCCATATTTATTTTTATTGTTTATTTCATTATTCCAGTTATAGTCCAATGAATAAAATACTCTGTCTGTGGAAGAAGTTGATTTGATTGCATTATAGAATATTCTGAATGCCTTCTCATATCTTTTGGTATAACTTCTTACATCCATATCACCAACATAATTCCACTGCTGGTTATTTATCTCATTTCCTATTATCCAATTGGAAACCTTGCCATGCTTATTGTCTTTTCCATTATATCTTTCAGCCAGGAAAGAAGCTATAGCCTCTGTAGTCTCCGCACCCTCTTTTGATGATGCATTAAACATATAGTAGAATATACTGTCTCTTCTTGGCATATTCGGATACATAAGCTCAGGATGTGCCTCATTATATCCGTTTAGAATAATAGCCGTAACAGTCATATCCTTTCCGGAAAATGCACTTATTGTCTTATCATAGCTTTCTACAACAGCCTTATTAAAATGGTATGTTTTGCCATTATAATTATAATCAATACCGTTACCGAGTATTTGATTGAAGGCAATATTTGTAGATGCATGCTTTACTCCAAGATTAAAAGCGTCATCAAGCATTTTCAGCTCGATTTGCAATCCCTTCTTAGATGCCTGTGTCTTATATGCATCGTTATTACCCGCAATCGCCTCAGGATTTGTAATATACTTAGGCGGACTTACTTCAATATATTTTGTTCCGTCAAATACCGCTACCACATAGCTGTTATACAACCTACTGTTTGCACTGCCCTTATTCAACTGATATGATTTTTTAACATTTCCGGCACTTATCTTCTCAAGATAATCGCTTCTGCTTCCTATCCCGTCCTCATACGGCTGTAATTCGAAAAGATAAAAATTGCCGTCGGTTCCTGCCATATCTCCTGAATTGTTCATAGTAATGTCAACTGTTGCCTTATCTGCACCGATTACTACCGATTCAATGCTTGATGTTGCACCGAGGGCATATGCCTTATTATGTATTCCAAATCCCAACATTGTTACAATAGCAAATGCAGACGCCAGTTTTATTAAATTTTTCTTCTTCATCTTGCCTCCTTCTTGATGTATTATAACTTATTTAACAAAATCCTTTGTTAATTTTTTTTTACGGTTTTGTTATTTACATAGTAAGTCTCCGATTGGTTTTTATTACAATCTTATACACACCGTACTAAATATTTTCAGTAAGGATACAGTATTTATAAAGATAAACAGCAATATAATATTTCTTCTTATATCATTTTTTATTATTATCTTATTATTTTTTAATATCAACAGTATGGGCAATAATATAGGAATAAAATATCTTCCGCTGACTCCCTTAATAAACTCGGAACTTATCGGAGTCCATGCAATAAGCATAGACAACAGAACAAGAAAAATAACAAAGAGCATACTGATGCTGCTAAGTATCTTTTCTTTGGCTGTAAGAAATATCTCCTCCCCGTCTCCAAAAAGTGAAAGTATCAAACCTATATTGAGTGCCAAAAATCCTATATATGGTATTCCTATTACTTCATCCGCATGCCCCATATAAAACCCAAGCATTGTTTGATGGTAGTATTCAAGCTGCAAAATAATAGTATTATAAAAAAGCTTTACTGCCTTAAATTTATTATGTAATAAATAACTTATTGTATAGCTTTCCTCTCCCGCCCACTCAAGGCTTGAGGTACTTCCGGTTGAATATCCGATTACAGCAGACCTGTTTATCAGATACATTGCAAATACCCATGATAAAAGCACCACAGTCGCACTGAAAAGATAAAATATGGCATTTTCTTTTTTTATTTTGCCGTCAACCTCTCCTCTAAGCTTAAATTTATACATAGGTATTGTAAAAAGCAGCAATAAAACCGGAAAATATACCATCTTACATGGCAGTACAAATCCCGCAATAATTGATACTATAATCAAATCCTTTATATTAAAGCTGCTTTTTTCATGTACAAGATAAAAAACATAGGATACAAAAAAAATCATACTTGAAATCATGACCGCATCATATGAATATGATGATGCCAATTCCAATGTGGTGGGAAGCAGGCTCACCAAAAAAACAAACTCTTTAAATTTTGGAAGAAAATATATTCCCAAAGTTCCAAGTACTATAAATAAAAGCAGATTTGCCATTCTTCCAAACAACACAAGATATAAAGTATTAAGATTTAAGACTCTGGCTATACTGATGCCCAGAGCCGGCAAAAAATATACACTCGGTATTGTATTTACAGGTGAATGTAATGACTGGGCTTTTTTATAATCTTTCCCGCTAAAACTAATATAATTATTACTGTTGCGGCTATTCCCTTCCCCATAAAAAACTTTATAAGAAGCCTCTTCCAGTTTGCTTGAAATAATTTTCCCATAACTTCCTCCATTCGGTATCAAAACTCCCTCTTCCATACTCTTTTTTTCATCAAAAGTATAATTCCCGTCTACATCTTCAATCCATAAATCTCTTGCTCTTACTATCACATGACCGTCTTTTACCGTTGCCTGCTCTCCCAAAATCTTATTTGAAATTTTATAGGCTGAAATAAAATGTGCTATCTCATCCGGTGCGGACATAACAGGAAATACAAACATATAAGCAAGTCCCAATATAAGCATTACTACAGGATATATTTTTACAAGACTAAGTTTTGTAAAACCCAAATATATACCTGAAAGCAATAAAACAATAAAAAATGTCACCGTTAAAATAAGATATATACTATTTAAAAATGAATCCCCGGTATTTAGCGTCCCCATTTTTACATATAAACTTTGAATATACGCAATTATAATAAATCCCGGTATATAAATCGATAAACATAGTATTTTTTTCATAAACTCTCCAAATAATGCTTGTACTTTTTATAAATAGATATTACACTGTAATTACCAATATTGTAAAGGAGGATATTATGGCAGGTTTAAAAAAATTAATGTTTTTAGCAACTGTTGCAGGTGCTGCGGCAGCCGGAGTGTCATATATGCTAAAGTATAAAGAATATCAGAAAGAATTAGAGGGTGAGTTCAAGGAATTTGAATCAGAGATTCCTGAAAGTAAAAGAAATGATGCCCCTATCAATAGAAAATATACAGCTCTTAAGTCAACTACAGACGAGTTTGTTACAGCTGCAAAGGACACTGCAAACAGCGCAAAGGGTATGGCAAGTGCAGCCAAGGAAATGCTTAAGGATGTGGCAAGCATTATAAGCGACAATGTTTCAGCTGCCGGTGATGTGGCAAAGGACAGCGCAAAGCCTATCTTTAAAAAGGCTAAATCAAGCGTTGAACCTGTTGTGGATAAGGCTAAAGCCGCCGCTACACCTATTATCGAAAAGGCTAAAGAAAAAATCGAAAAATCGGATAAAAGACCTGATGAAAAGGAAAGTGATATCGATTCGGATATAGAAGTTGAATTCTATGAGATGGATTCTGATGAAGATAAGAAAGATCTCGCACAGAAAATAGATGATATCCTTGAGAGTGATTCTAAAAATAATTCCAAAAAGAAATAAAGAGGCCACAGGCCTCTTTTTATCTGTCTTTAAATGAGATATATTCGTGTAACTCTCCCACATACTTGGTTGCAGGTCTCATTATTCTACCGTCATATAATTTGTTTTCCACATTATGTGCCACCCAGCCTATATTTCTTGCTATAACAAATAATGGGGTATATAAATCCTCAGGGATTCCAAGCATATCATAGGCAAAACCTGAATACAAATCTACATTTGAAGAAATAGTATTTCCCTTTCTTTCAAACACGACCTTTTTTACAGTCTTTTCAAATTCCTCATAGAAATGATATTCCTCAAGTCTTCCCTTATCCTTTGCCACACTCTCACAGTATTCTCTTAAAAGTTCCGCTCTCGGATCTGTTATAGTATAAACCGCATGTCCGAATCCATATACCAATCCGCTGCAATCAAAGAAATCTTTATCAAGCAGTCTGTTTGCAATATTTCTTATTTTTTTCTCATCTGTGGTTATTCCTATTTCATCCTTAATTGCCTGCATCATCTTTACAACCGAGATATTTGCACCGCCATGCTTTGGTCCTTTTAATGAACCTATGGATGCGGCTATAGTGGAATAAATATCAGTGCCTGTGGATGATACCACCACATTGGTAAATGTTGAGTTGTTTCCGCCACCATGATCCGCATGTAAAACGAGTATTGTATCAAGGAGTGCAGCCTCATTTTTTGAAAATTTCTGATCAACTCTTAGCATTTGCAAGATGTTTTCAGCCATTGACAGCTTGGCATCAGGATAATGTATTATAAGGCTGTCATTATAAAAGCAATGTCTCTTTGCCTGATAAGCATAACACATAATCACAGGTAAAAATGCCGATATTCTAAGCCCCTTAACTAATGTGGAGTATACATCCACATTGTCAGGTTCGTCATCATAATTATAGAGAGTTAACACAGCATTTTGAAGCACATTCATCAAATTTTTGCCCGGATTTCTTAATAAAACACTCTCGAAAAAATCATTCGGCAAAGTATACATACTTCTGAATGCCTTTGAGAAATTATCAAGTTCCATTTTATTTGGCAGGAAACCGAATAAAAGTAAAAACATTACTTCTTCATAGCCCCTGGTGGATTTGGCACTGCCGTTTACCAGATCGTTTAAGCTATATCCTCTATAGTATAATTTACCGTCAACATTTGTTTTTACACCGTCTACTATATCATAGCCAACTACATCCGATACCTTTGTAAGCCCTACTCTTACTCCTGTCCCGTCTTCATTTCTAAGTCCTTTTTTAACATTGTATTCGCTAAAAAGGCTGTTTTTGATTTCATTATAGTTTTGGCTCTTACCGAATTCCTGTGCCAAAAAGCTGTGATTATCTATCATATTATTTTTTACCTCTAATCTTTAAATATTCAAGTACCAGATCCACACCCTGATCAAGTGTTATCTTTGATGTATTAAGCGGAAGATCATAATGTGTCATATCATCCCATTCTTCACCGGTATAATATTTATAATACTCTTTTCTGATCCTGTTATTTCTTTGCACCCTTCTAAGTGCCTCCTTGGCATCCACTCCGTCAACTTCCATAACTCTGTCTACTTTTTTGGAAAGGTCGGCATATACAAAGAGTGATATAAAATCCTCTTCTCCTGCCGAACTCAGTACAAAATTGGAGCATCTTCCTATCAATATACAGGATTCATTTGCCACCAATTCCCTGATAACTTCACTTTCAAATCTGAAAAGATTGTCGGGTGAAACTATATCATCTCCTATGGACGGCTTATTATTTGCATTTTTTATTCCACCGATTATTCTTTGTAATATATTATTGCCGGGCCTTTCATCATTCATTCTGAAGTATTGTTCTCCTACAGCCGAATGTTCGGATGCCATTTTTATTATTTCATCATCATAATATGGTATTCCAAGTTTCTCCGACAGTTTCTGCCCTATTATTCTTCCACCGCTTCCATATTCTCTGTTTATGGTGATAATAAGTTTCTTATCCATAGTCCCCTCCGTTTCGTTGTACTAATTTGCTAACATCATTCTGTCATTGGCAAACTCTCCGCCGCTTGCCTCTTCAAACTTTCTTAAAAGATCCTCCACCTTAAGACTTTTCTTTTCCTCTCCGCTTACATCATAAATAACTCTTCCCGAATGCATCATTATAAGCCTGTTTCCTATACTCAGAGCATCCTTCATATTATGAGTTACCATCATTGCTGTAAGCTTTTGTTCATCCACTATCTGCTTTGTAAGATCTAAAACGGTCTTTGCAGTCTGCGGATCAAGTGCGGCTGTATGCTCATCAAGTAATAAAAGCTTAGGCTTTTTTAATGTTGCCATCAAAAGTGTAAGTGCCTGTCTTTGTCCTCCGGATAAAAGTCCCACCTTTGATGTCATTCTGTTCTGAAGTCCAAGTCCAAGTTTTGCAAGTATCTCCTTATAAAGCTCTTTTTCAGCCTTCTTAATACCCCAGGACAATCCCCTTGAATCCCCTCTTCTAAAAGCAAGAGCCAAATTTTCATCTATCTGCATTCCTGCACTGGTGCCCATCATAGGATCTTGAAAAACTCTGCCGATATATTTTGCTCTCTTATACTCAGGCATTCTGGAAATATCCACTCCGTCTATTATAATCCTGCCTCCGTCAATAGGATATACTCCGGCAACCATATTCAGCATGGTGGACTTACCCGCACCGTTTCCGCCGATTATTGTTACAAAATCACCCGGATTTAGATGCAGGGATAATTTGTTTAAAGCTTTCTTTTCATTTATAGTACCTTTATTAAAGGTTTTACTGACATTTAAAATCTCTAACATCTTATTCCCCCTTTGGTGAATAGGCTCTGTTTGCCTTTATTTTAGCACTCATTACCGGTACTGCAAGTGCCAATGCAACTATTATTGCCGAAAGCATCTTCATATCATTTGCGTCCATGCCAAGCTGCAATACAATACTCCTTATAACAAAGTAGACAATAGAGCCGACAACAGCTGCCAAAAGTTTCATCCAGAAAGATATTACTTTTCCGATTACCACCTCTCCTATAACTATTGCGGCAAGCCCTATTACAATAGCACCTGTTCCGGCATTGATATCCGCATACTTCTGACTCTGAACTATAAGACCTCCGGAAAGTCCTATAAGTCCGTTACTGATTATCAAAGCAAGCAGTTTTGCATAACCTGTATTTACTCCCAAAGCTCTAATCATTGCTTCATTATTTCCCGTTGCTCTAAGTGATGAACCAAGCTCCGTTCCGAAAAACCAATATAAAATAATTATAATAAATACTATAATAATACCTCCGAGTATAACACCCGATACGGCATTATCGACACCTGTAGCATCTGTGAGCCATGAAAAAATTGTATCTGTCTTTAAAAGAGGTATATTACTCTTTCCCATTACCCTAAGGTTTATAGACCAAAGAGATATCTGTGTAAGAATACCTGCAAGTATTGCGGGTATTTCAAATATTGTATGCAATGCTCCGGTAACAAAACCTGCAAGCATTCCCGCAAAGGTTGCAAAAACAAGTGCAAGTAAAGGATTCATTTTAAAATTTACAATCATTACCGCACATACACAGCCTCCGAAGGCAAAGCTTCCGTCCGCCGTCAAATCGGCTATATCAAGTAATTTATAGGTAATATATACCCCAAGAACCATTGCACCCCAAAGTATGCCTTGAGCAATGGCGCCCACTAATGCTGTAAACATCTATACCTCCGTATTTTATATTCTATATTTAAGCTTTCACTATTTTATAATATATCCAAAATAACTGCAATCTATAATATAAAATAATGATTTAATCAATTTTTTTTATATTATCTCTAAAATAACAAATAAAACCGGCATATACCGGTCTTATTTATTATTTAAAAGCCTAGTTCATAGAAATATTTGATACATCTATTCCAAGCTCTTTTGCCACTTCTTCATTTATTGTAAGCTTACATTTATCCTTAGGTAAATAAGCTATAGGAAGCTCCGCCGGAGACTTGCCTTTGAGTATCTCTACAGCCTGCTCTCCTGCAAGTTTTCCAACCTCAAAATAATCGATTCCATATGTTGCCAATGCACCGTTTTCAACATGGGCGGATTCCGCTCCTATTATAGGAATCTGATGTTCCGTGGTGGCAATCATAGCCACTGTTGTCATACCTGCAGCTATAACATTATCGGTAGGTACATATATTGCATCCACCTTTCCAACCATTGACTCCACAACCGTCTGTATTTCATTTGAACTTGACACAGTATATTCCACACCGTTAAGCCCCTTATCTTTTAGTGCACTCAATGCAATATCCGCCTGCAACTTTGAATTTGCCTCGGCTGTGCAATAAAGTATTCCCACATTTTTAGCATCCGGTAAAATCTTTGTCAAAAGATCGATTTGATCAGCCACAGGTGTAAGGTCGGAACTTCCCGTAACATTTCCACCCGGTGCATCATTTTTCTCAACCAGTCCTGATTCGGCAGGATCTGTAACTGCGGTTATAACCACCGGAATATCTGATGTAACTCCTGCTACCGCCTGTGCCGCAGGTGTAGCGATTGCCAAAATCAAATCCTTCTTATCATTTACAAGCTTATTTGCAATAGTTTGTGCCGCTGATTGCTCTCCTCCGGCATTTTGCTGCTCAATACTTACTTCAATTCCCGATTCCTCAAGTGCAGCTACAAAACCTTCATTTGCCTTATCAAGTGCGGGATGCTGTACATATTGTAATACACCTATCTTTTTTGCATTTGCCGATACCTCTGAAGAAGTCTCTCCTGCTTCTGTGTTTACATTATCTGCTTTAGAGCCGCATGCCATAAGGCTAACTCCAAGAAGCATAACCATTGCCATTGCCAAAATATTCTTTTTCATATACTCTCTCCTTCCATATATTACTGATATGCAAAGGATTATACTATATCTGTTTTATTGCGTCAAGACTTTAAACCTTAAAACTTTAAAGCAATAAAGTTTCTTATATTTTCAATATTTTTTAATCCTTCCCTATACCCTTCATTATACAGATTCTCCAGCTTATCGGCACTTCTTTCAAGTCTATGTACCACCACCTTTTTTTGAGGTCTTATTATAAGCAGCTTGCCTGCCTTTTGAAGTTCATCCATCTCTTCCTGCATCAAATTATATCTTTCAGGCACAGTCATAAGTTTTTCCAATAAATTAGGCAGCGGTTTAAAATACATTTTATAAATTGCTTCATCCAACTTATTTACAGGCTTTTTTCTATATCCGTCTTCCCTTGTAAGTATTACTATTGCCTTTTCATATCCCAGGTCAAAGGCTCTTTTATAGGCTATTGATGTAGAAATACCTCCATCCAGATATTTTCTTCCATCCACCTCCACCATCTTTGACATTACCGGCATGGATGCGGAGGCTTTTACAGCCGAGATAATATCACTGCAACTATTTTTTTCAAAAAATTCACTCTCTCCTGTTTTTACATCTGTAGCCACTACTTCAAATTTTTTATTACTGTCAAAAAAAGACTTTTTATCGAACAAATCCAGTTTATTTGAGATCTCATCAAATAAAAAATCAAAATTAAATATCTGCCTTTTTGTAAGCATATTTTTATAGCTTATATATCTTTTATCATGTAAATACTTCAGGTTTATTCTCTTGGATCTTCCCTTCTGTCTTGAAATATAATTCATACCGTTCATTGAACCTGCCGAAACACCGTTGACATATTCAATATATAATTTATTATCTAAAAGCGCATCCAAGACTCCGGCAGTAAAAATTCCTCTCAGAGATCCGCCCTCCAAACATAATGCTCCCTTTAATATTTCCATAATCTTACCTCCATATTTTAATATATTAACACCTTGATTGTAATTACTCAATCTGTTACAATCTATGCTATTGCATAATTAATAGAATATTATATATTCATATACAATTTTTTTAAAATGAAAGGTATTTTATGGCGGAAAAATTAGCTAAAACACTTATAGGAATGATGAGCGGACTGCTCTCATTAAGTTTTGGAAAGCAGTTAGTAGTATTTATAATATCCATGTTGCCCATCCTTGAACTCAGGGGTGGACTGATTGCGGCATCTCTTTTAGAGCTGCCACCTGTGGAAAGCTATATAATTGCAATTATAGGAAATATCATACCCGTTCCCTTTATACTGCTCTTGATAAATAAAATATTAAAAGCCATGGAAAAATCAAGATTCAAGCTTTTTAATAAAATGCATTCATTCCTTCATAAGAAAATAATGAAAAACAAGGGTTCTATTGAAAAATACGGTTTCTGGGGACTTGTACTTTTTGTGGGTATTCCGCTTCCCGGCACGGGTGCATGGACAGGCTCCATTATAGCGGCATTCCTTGAGATGGACAGAAAAAAAGCATTTCTTGCAATATTTCTCGGAATGATAATGGCAAGTATTATAATGATGATAATATCCTTCGGATTTTTATCAAAAGTTGTGTAAAATAAAAAACGCCTTTTTCGGCGTTTTTTTATATAGGTCCGTTATTTAAAACCAATGTATCACCCACAAGTAAAGCGGTATCTCCATTTGGAATAATAAATTCATCACCTCTTATTATAAGCATAACAAGACCGTCAAGCTCACCGGAAAGTTCAGAAAGAGTGGAGCCTTTTGAGAGCATCTTTTTGGTCAAAACTATTTCGGTCATATTATAATATTCCTCAAAGTCAATAGACTTTGCCGCAAGTACTATAGTATCACCGCATTCAAGTACAGTCTGACCGTTCGGTACAATATCCTCACCCTCTTTTTTGACCAAAACAATCAAGGTGTTCGGTGGGAGATTAATATCACTGATGCTTTTTTGACACCAATTTTGATTTTCACCCACTGTAAGTTGTATAAACTCTATCGGAATTTCATCTCCGCTATAGTCGGAGAAGGTTTTCATTACATCATAGCCCTCATCAATCATATCTATCCTTTTGGCAATAAACGGAAGCAGGCTTCCCTGTAATAATATTGAGAAAAGAACAATAAAAAACACATTATTGAATATATCATAATTTGCTTCTGTATTTAATAATGCCGTTATTGCAAAAACAATGGATGATGCGCCTCTAAATCCTGCCCAGGAAACCAAAAATATCTGATTCCATGTTGCCTTAAAAGGCTTCATAATAAGGCTGATAGCCACAGGTCTTACTATAAATGTTATAAAGCATGCCAGAATAAATCCCGTTCCCGCCACATATAAAAGTCTTGAAGGATGTGCTATAAGTCCAAGTAAGAAAAAAATCAGGATTTGCATAATTCCTGTGATTCCGTCAAAGAAAGGAACCAGTTCTTTTTTCCCTCTTATATCCGAATTACCCAGTATAATGCCTGTAATGTACACACTCAGATATCCGTTTCCTCCCAAAGTATTTGAGAGCGAATAAGAAAGAAGTGCTACTGCAATCACCAAAACCATGGTAAATCCCGGAGTATGTATAATAAATCTGTTTATCACATATCTGAAAATATAAGCAATAACTATTCCCGATAATACTCCTACAAACAATTGTAAAAACAGCATACTTAAAATGCCGGCAGGGGTAATACTTCCCGCTATCATACTTATAGCTATCATCGTAAGCATATATGCAAAAGGATCATTACTTCCGCTTTCCACCTCTAAAATAGATGCGGTATTATACTTAAGATTCAAATGTCTGTCTCTGAGTATTGAAAACACGCTGGCAGCATCTGTTGACGAAATTACCGCTCCTATCAATATACTGTTCATCCATGAAAATTTTAAAATAAAATATGCAAATGCCGCAACAAATATTGATGTAAGTACTACTCCTACACTTGATAAAAGTCCTGCCTTTAAAAGCACCGGTTTCGCTTCTTTTATATTTGTTCCGAAACCTCCGTAAAACATTATAAAAATAAGTGCAAAGGAGCATATAGTTTCCGCCTGTTTAAAATCATCAAATTTGATTTTAAAAATACCGTCGGAACCGAATACCATTCCAAGCAAAATAAATGCCAAAAGCATGGGTACACCTATTTTACTTGATATAAAATTCAGCATTATGCAGAGCAAAATAATAGCTGAAACAAGAAGAAGTATATGATTCATATCTATATTTCCTCTATCGCTCTAAAAAAGCAGCTTTTTTCACTCTCCGAGCAGGTAGGTCCAACAGCATACACCTTTACCAAAACGGCATTATTTTCAAAATTCAGGAATAATTCCCTTATATATTGAAAATTTCCGCTCTTTTCTCCCTGTACCGATGCCCTGCCTTTATCTGTGCAGTAGTAGGTTAAAAGCCCGCTTGTCAGAGTTTTATTCCATGCCTCCTCATTCATATAGGTATACATAAGTACGGAACTGTCTACATAATCCTGTACTATAACGGGAAGTAATCCGTCGCTGTTAAGTTTTAAGTCCTTCCACTCAAAATTTGTTTTACCATTATAAATCCTTGCATCATTATGTTTCATTACTGTCTCCTATCATCTAATTTTAATCACTGCTCACTACTAAGATATAAGCTTAGGCATTCCAAATAATGCACTATAATATCTCCTTTTTTTGGTACCAGATATTCCTCATTAAGTTCTTCAAATTTAAAACTCTTTCTACCACCTGCTTTCATTCTTTCAAAAAACACCTTTAAATCTTTTAAAGGCAGATAGATTATCTTATCAAGTGACTTAAAAAATATAATCAAAAAGGCAATACCTCCCTGTTTTTCAAACTCCGTCATAAACCTAAACTGGTGTTCATGAACATTTGAGAGTGAAAAACTTGTACTTGCACATTCTTTTGCATCAAAGCATACAGGTATACCCTGTACCACACCGATATAGTCAACCGTAGATTTTTTTTCAAAATAAGCAAGTGTGATATGTCTTGTACTTTTGTCTATATCAATGGGAGTAATGGGAGTAGGTATCTTTTGGATAAGTGCAAGCCCGCTTTCTCTGTATTTTTCATTGGAATAGTTTATATACTCTTCCAATGTAGAGCCCCTAAGTCCTCTGGTTTTCCAAGTACCCATCACCTATTACCTTTCTGAAATCATTATTATAATCCGCTTGAAATACTTTTCCTCTAAGCGCCTTAAAGGTATCCGTATCGGATATATCTGTATCCGGATAAACCAGTCTGTATGAATGTAAAAGCTGAGATTTTATACCATATCTTTTTTTAAATTCCCCATTCACAGCTTTATCGCCATATTTAAAATCTCCTATTATAGGATGTGATATGGATGATAAATGTGCTCTTATCTGATGAGTCTTACCTGTTATAAGCTTTACCAAAAGCAAGGTGTTATTCTCAAAATAATCCAAAACCTCATATTCCGTCTGTATAAAATCCGCGGCTTTAAAAGCCTTGTTTTTTATAATAACCTTATTTGAACTTTCATCCTTATAAAGCCAGCCTGATATTAAACATTTCTCTTTTATATATCCCTTTACCAATGCCAGATAAAATTTATCCACGGCTTTTGTTTTTATAAGCTCATTATTTACCCTTAAACCTTCCAGACTTTTGCCGCATACCAATAATCCTGTGGTATTTCTGTCAAGTCTGTTGCAAATAGAGGGTTTAAATGTATTTAAGACAGAATCATCAAAATCAAGATATTCAAGCAACATATCATTAATTGATACATCCTTTATATTTGATTTTTGTGATAAGATACCTGCCGGTTTATTTAAAATAATGGTGTTATCATCCTCATATACTATATAGGAATTAAACTTTTCTACATTCTTTTTATCTGTACAATTATTTTTTACCTTTGTGTTTTCCACCTTTTTTCCCGATAGTTTCTCAAAACTTTCATCCGAAAACCAAAGCTTGATGCTTGAACCTGCTACCAGTCTTTCCTTACCGTCAGCCTTTTTATCATTCAATGTTATATTCTTTTTTCTAAGCATTTTAAAAATAAAACCGGCATTTGCATTTACAAATATCTTCTCCAGAACTCTCTCAAGTCTTTGTCCGTCTTCATTTTTTCCTACAATTATCTCAATCATTATACCGAAAGGCTTTTAAAGATTGCCCTTATCTCTTCCAAATCTTCATCATTCTCTGTGTTTTTAATAAATTTATTTATTTCATTAAAGTTCTCACAGACCTTTACCATTACATTTATGCCGCCTATTTTCATCCTTTCTTTGATAAATTCCTCAGTTCTGTTTTTATCCGCCTTATTTGAAAGCAGTGCAAATATCTTTTTGCCGTCGATATATATAATATCCAAAGGCATCACCTGCTCCTTCATAGTAAGGATTATATCAAATAAAAAATGTTTATCTCCCAAAAATTTCTTTATCTTTTCATACTCAAATGATTTATACTTAAAGACTACCAAAAAAGGAGCTAAAAGATTTGCCATAGGAAGTACCGTCAGTATGGAGGATACCAAAAGTATCCTTGAAACATCTTCCTTTGTGTTTTTTGAAGCTATAAAAAGCAAGAGGATAATCAAAATAAAAAATCCTATTATTATTGCGTTTTTTATCTTAAAATATTTTCTATACCCGTACTCGCCCTTTTTCTTTATCATAATAATTCCCTGTAGTCATCTATATAGTAATCTGACAATTCCTTCTTTTTATGTCTTACTTCTTTTGAAAAATCATCCTCTATGGCACATACTTTCATACCTGCCGATTTGCCTGCAATTATGCCCGCAACCACATCCTCAAATACCAGACATTTTTCGGGAACAACTCCAAGTAAATCTGCCGTTTTTAAATAAATATCCGGTGCAGGTTTACCCTTTTTTACTTCATCGGAAGTGATAATCACTTCAAAATAATCCTTCATATTCAAAGATTTAAGTACCGCATCCACCATTGTTCTGTTATTGCTGGTTGCAATACCCATTCTTATGCCCTTTGATTTTAAAAATTCCAAAAAGCTTGAACAGCCGGGCTTTTCCTTGACCTCATATTTATATTTATCAAGTGCCATATCTTCCCAATCCTGACAGATTTTTTCTACACTGTCGACTATATCAAATTTATTTTTAAAATAAACCGCAGTTTCATGGAAGCTTATTCCATCTATTTCATTTTTTAAATTATCATCATATTTAATCCCAAGTCTCCCCAGATATTCTATATCTATCTCCGGCCACATCCACATAGAATCCACCAATGTACCGTCCAAATCAAATATGCATGCTTCAATATTTTTTATCATATACTACCTATATATCTATATTTTCATCAATCAGTTCGGGATGTTCTTTGGAGTATTCCGATATAACCCGATTTACCTTGTTTATCACTTCACTTCCCAATCCCGTATAAAGCTTTCGCTCTCCTATTATATAAAATTCCTTTTTAGCTCTGGTTGCAGCCACATTCATCATATTCGCCTCATTCACTGCCCATGCCGCAGCACCTTTACTGTTATTGTCGGCACCAAGCACCATAAATACAATAGGGGCTTCCTTGCCCTGGAAGGTGTGAATGGTTCCGATATTTGTAGGCTTTAAATTTTCCCTTCTTGTAAAACCTATCTTATCAAGTTTTACTGCCAGTCTATAGGCAACATTTTTAAAAGGAGAAATTATGTAAATAGTGTCGCTCTCATTTCTGTCATTTATTTTAGGATTTAATTCCAGCATTTTCTTTATTTTACTAAGAAGAAATTCCCCCTGCTCCTCCACATACTTGTCTACAGCTTTGCCGCCTATATCATACCATCCGGTCTTTCCATAGCCTTTATTTCCCTGTACCATAAGATTTTGATAAGAGATTTCATTTGATATGCTAAACATAGGATAGAAGCAGCGCCTATGTACCCAAAGCGGAATGCCTATCCATGAATCCTCTTCACCGTCTGTATAAAAGCCGTATCGGCTCGCAGCATCCACCAAGGTCTGTACTGAAGCGGATTCCGAGAGATATTTTTCACTGACATCATAGCTTTTTGAAAGCAAGGCTAAAAGTCCGCCGTCAAGTGTCAGTACAGGCTTTATCTGGAAAGGATCTCCCACCACCATAATATTTCTGCTTCTGAATATAGCACCTATTGCCGCCTGTGGAAGTGCCTGCCCCGCCTCATCCACAAAGGTATGTCCAAGTATATTTTCATCAATATTTTTTAACATCCTTGAAAAGCTTGCAAATGTGGAGCTGATAACCGGAATGGTGAAATTTATCCAGTTCCATGCCGCATTTATTACCCTCTTGTTTTCAAGATATTTATTCTGAGTTTTCCATATATTTACGGCAGCTTTTATATTCTTTCTGTTTTCATATAAAAATTGCTTTCTAAGGGCAAGTGAGGATATAAAAAGCCTTGATTGCTCAATTCTATAGTTTTCATCAAACCATGGATTTGACATTTGCAGCTTTTCATATTCAAGATTCATATCAAGAGCCCTATTACATAAGCTTTTATCCTTTTCAAATGATTCTATAATTGCTTTATTTTGTTCTTTTTTACTTTCAAGATTTCGCTTCCAATTTTGATATTTTTCATTCTCATCTTCAGCCTCTTTTCTCTCAAAGTCTATAGAATTTTTCAGTTCATTTATTTTATCCTGCAAATTGTTTTCGGCTTTACGATAAAGCTCATCCTCATCAAATAAGGCTTGTAATTTATCCTGCAAAATATTTAATTCATTTGCAATGGCTTTATTCCTGCTTGTATTAAACAGCTTATCAAAAAATCCCGCCTTTTGATTCTGCTTTGCCTCAAAGAGCATTTTTTGATTTGAAATACTTATTGCCAGCTCCTGTCTCTGCCCTTTAATGCGGCCAAATTCTCCCGACAGCTCATCTATTTTAATTATTTTTGCCTTGATTGACTCCTCAACTTTATTTTTTGCATCCTCTACATCGTTTTTTCGCATTTCATCTTCATCTGATAAAATCTTACATACTTTATCAAACTCCGCCTTTGCATTAAAATAAGAGTCAAAATTATCACTGATACTTTCAGCATCATTTCTAAGTTTTAAAAGCTTTCCATATTGGGCTTTATATCTGTCATATACACCGGTATCAGGCTTATATTCATTTTCAAGATATGTACAAATACATTCTATTCTGTTTAGAATATTTGTCATATTATCGGATTTACCGCCCTCAAGTGAAAACAATCCCCAAAACTTTTCTTCTCCGGTTTCTTCTACAATAAGTTCTCTTTTAGCCTTGCCGTCTTTTTTAGTCCAATTTTCCTTTATATTGTTATTTGCCAAAGCCTTAAAATAGTCTATTTGCTCAAGTTCAGGCAATATATCTTTATCAATGCCCTCTATCAAAGGTAATTCATTTACAATATTTTGGACGGCGCCGTTATTGGAGCTTGTTACCAGTATATTATTTACCGCAATATTATCCGGAAGCTCGCCTATGGAAGCCTTATCATAATATCTTGTTTTATCATTTCCCTTTATATTTTTGTCCGTCAGATTACATATATCACTTGCCTGCTTTATAAGCAGTTCGGCAAATATATCTTTTAAAAGTGTGGTTTTTCCTGTGCCCGGAGGTCCGTTCACGCTTCTCATTTGATTATTGTCATATCCGATGGTCAGATTGACTGCCACCTGCTGCATAAATGAAAGTGCAAACTCCGTTTTGCTTGGAAATCTTCCAAGAGGATAGTTTAGAGGTCTTAGTATCTTTTTAAATATCTCAGGATTAAAGTTTTGTGAATCTGTTTTACTGTCAAGATTGATCCTATCGTCTATATCCTTGCCGAAAAGATAATCATTAAGATTTTTATTATTCATTCTCTTGGCTTTTATCAGATCATCCACAAAAAATGAATGTAAATTGGTCGCATCAGTATCTGTATTATAAAGTATTTGCATCCTGCAATTTAAAATATCAATACCGTATTTAGTTAAAATACTATCCAGCGCCTTATTAAATTTATCCGGATTTTCTTCACTTGCGTCAAACCTTTGATAAAATTCCTCTTTTAAATCCTGTTCAAATTTATGAAACTCCGATTCGGTAGGTACTTTTTTAAAATATCTCATATATGCACTTGCAGTGAAAAAGAAACTGTCACCTATATAGTTCATAGCCTTATCAAAATATAGTGCAAAGCTGAACTTATCACCGTAATTGATATCACTGTCAGTCTTTTCTATGCCATAGGTTTTTCTGAGAAAATCCACCACCTCGCTAAAGGCAAATATATCCAGATAGAAAACAAAACCGCCATTCTTATATTTTTTTAAATCAGCTCCTGCTATAATTGAACTAAAAAAGCCGTAAAAATCTTTATTCGCCAAATCATCCAATCGCAGATTCTTTTTATCTTTCAGACTTATATCACCTTCAGAAAGATGTTCCACCATAATCCATGCATCTAATATATTATTTGTGTTTTTTCCCATCATCAATCAGCATCTCCATCTCATCTCCGGTTATTTTTCTGCTCTCGCCCTTTTCAAGTTTTAAATCATCAAGCTTTAATCCTCCAAAGGCAACTCTTTTTAAATAAGTCACCTCTCCACCCAAAGCTTTTACCATTCTTTTTACCTGATGAAATTTACCCTCATGTATTGTAAGCAGTATTTCATTTTCAGATAAAATTTTCAGTTTGGCGGGTTTTGAAAACTCTCCCTCACCTATATCAAGTCCCGCCTGTGTCATTTCTATTGCATTGCTGTCAAGCTTTCCGTCAAAAACAGCATAATAGCTTTTATCTACATGTGATGCCGGAGAAACCAGTCTATGATTTAAGTCCCCGTCATTAGTCAGTATCAGTATGCCCTCGGTATCAAGATCAAGTCTGCCTACAGGCACGATATTCTTTCTTTTTGAATCGATAAGTTCCATAACGGTCCTATGCACATTATCCTTTGTGGCACATACATATCCGGCAGGTTTATACAGTATATAGGTTTCAAATTCTTCCACCTCTATCTCTTTGCCGTCAAAATATATAATATCATTTTCGCTGTTTATTTTCTCTTCCGGCTTTTTAACTGTCCTGTCATTTATTTTTATTTTGCCCGCTTTGACATATTTTTTTATTTCCTGTCGACTCCCAAACCCAAGTTCGGAAAGAATTTTATCAACTCTGACAATCATTACATCCATCTCCAGCCTTGATAATACTTATTTTTACAAATTCTTTTATTCTGTTTTATAAAGCCAAGTGAAAATCCGTCCACACATACAAGTCTGATTCCGCTGTATTCATCATCAGCCTCTATAGTTTCTCCCTTTAAATATTTAATCACCCTCTCATCCGTGGCACTTAAGTTTAAAGGATTCTCCCATTCGTCAAACTTTATATTCATGGCAAGCGCCTGAAAAGGCTCAAATCTGTTCTTTTTTATTTCTCCAAGCAAGAGACCTGTTCTTATATAATGCAGACTCTTATCAATCAAGGCATCCTTTGGCAAATAATATGCATAATCCTTATTGATAAAAATTCTCTCAAAATCCCACTCACGCTTTATTTTACCGAGAAACTCCACAAGTTCATCAGGCAGTTTTATCTTTTTATTTTTCTTCTTATGCTTGTTTTTACTTTCTTCTACAGGTTTTATATCTTTTTTCAACCTTGCTACAAAATGCCCTTCTCCCTCTATTTTATGTGGGAAAAGTCTTATTGTTCCCGGCAATTCCTTTGACTCTTCAAAACCGAAATCCGGTGCTATTTTATCTATTTTAAATTCCTTATGACTTTCTAAAAACTGTAACAGGCTTCCTTCATCCTCCACTTTTGAATAGGTACAGGTGGAATATATCAAGGTTCCTCCCGGCTTTAACATTTTTGCAGCCTCAGTAAGTATACTCACCTGCAATCCGGTAAAAAATTCAGGACCTCTGCCAAGATATGCCTTAAATACGGCACTGTCACGCCTAAACATTCCCTCACCCGAACATGGTGCATCTACTATTATCTTATCAAAATATTCAATATATACTTTTGATAGATTTTTCGGATCTTCATTTGTTATCAGCACATTGTCGATACCGCTTACTTCTATATTTTTTTGCAATGCCTTAACTCTGGATGCCGAGAAATCATTTGATACCAAAAGTCCCTCTCCCATCAGATATGAAGCTGCCTGTGTAGACTTCCCTCCCGGTGCCGCACAAAGATCAAGCACCTTATCTCCCGGCACAATACCTGCCGCCATTGCCGGTGTCATAGCTGAAGGCTCCTGTATATAATAAAGTCCTGCAAAATAATAGGGATTTTTTGATATGCTTTTTATCTTCGGATTTTCACTAAGCGAATGGCTACTAAGTACTCCCTTTTCTTCTTCAAAATAAAATCCCTCATTTACCCAAGGCACTTTCTTAAAATCTCTATCAAGAATTTCTTTCAGCCTTTCAGGAGTAAGTTTAAGTAGATTTGTTCTTATACCTGAATAAGGCTTTTTTTCTAAAGACTTTATATATGCATCATAATCTTCTTTTAAAAGATCTTTCATTGCATCTTTATATGCCTGTGGTAAATCTTTTTCCTGTATCATATATACCTCAATCTAAATCTGTCTTATTACGCAAAAAAGGGCTTGTTGCATGCAACAGCCCTATAATTATTCCTGTGTATTCGGATCTGCCGGAACAATACTGGTTGCAAGTTCCTGTCTATTCTTATCGATCTCTCCTGTGTAAAATTGCAATGAAGTCAAATACTGATTAAATCTGTTTTGACTGTCCACCATAGTTCCTGAAATTATCTCCTGAATGCTTTGAAGCAATTCATCAGTATATGTTATGGATGCCTGCCTGATATTGTTTGCCTCATTTCTTGCATCATATACTATATTATTTGCCTCCATTCTGGCAAACTCAATTATCTTATCCGATTCCGCATAAGCGGTCTGCATAATCTGATTTTCATTTACAAGCTGCGACTTAAGCTTGTTCGCCTCAATCATTATAGCATCCGACTCTTTTTTTGCGCTCAAAACAATGGCATCAGCCTTTCTTTTTGCTTCATCCTTTATGGAATTGCTTTGAAAATTTGCATCTAAAATAGTCTTTTCAGCCTTATTCTTGGCATCTGTCAAAATGCTGTCTTTATTGCTGATAATTTTTTGTGACTGTGTAACCTCTTCAGGTATCTCCTGTCTTAATTCATTTAACAATGCTATAAATTCTTCTTTATTTACTTTTATTATTGAATTGGACAGTGCAACCGTTTTACACCTCTCTACGAACTCTTCTATCTCTGTGATTACCTGTTCTATCCTACTCATTATTTCTCCTCAACCCTTTTTCATCCAGCCTTTTTATAACCATTTCTCTAATATCATCTCTTACAAAATGGCTGATATCACCATTGTATATTGCAATTTCTTTTACAATACTTGAACTCAGATATGAGTATTTCAAGCTTGAACTTAAGAAAACAGTCTCTATATCCGGTGAGATTATTTTATTGGTCTGAGCCAATTGTAATTCATATTCAAAATCAGTTATTACTCTAAGTCCTCTAACCAAGATATTACAATTTTGTTCATGTGCAAAATCTACCAATAAACCGCCAAATTCCAAGACCTCCACATTTGGCAAATGACCTACTACACCCTTTATCATCTCCACCCTTTCAGCAGGTGAAAACAGCGGATCCTTTGTATAGTTAACAAGTACTCCCACTATAACCTTGTCAAATATTTTAGCAGATCTCTCAATTATATCAATATGTCCATTAGTAATCGGATCAAAACTTCCCGGGTAAATCGCTTTTGACATAGTCAACCTCGCTTATGCATAAAAATATGTTTGTTAGACTTATACTCTTTTACCTTTTTTATATTCCAATCCTTTGATAAATGTGTCGTATCAGTCTTAAATTCTTCCTCAATTATAACCAATGTATACTCATCAATCAATGCAGAATTTATTAAAACATCTAAACATTTATCCTCAAATCCCTTTTGATATGGTGGGTCAATAAAAACAATATCAAATTTCTTTCCAAGGCTCTTAAGCTTCTCCAAATTCGCTTCAAAACTTCCCTTTAATACAGTAGCCTTATCCGCAAGCTTTGTATGTTCCAGATTTTGCCTTATACATTGTATAGCCTCTCTGTCTATATCACAAAAGTAAGCCTCTCTTGCGCCTCTGCTTAAAGCCTCTATTCCTATTCCGCCGCTCCCCGCAAATAAATCAAGAAAAACACTGTCATATATTTCATTTGAAATCATATTAAACAATGTCTCCTTGATTTTATCCGTGGTCGGCCTTGTAGAAGTTCCTTTAGGTGTTTTTAAAATCAAGCTTCTTGCAGTTCCTGAAATAACTCTCATTACTCTCCTATTACTGCTCTATCTCTACATCAGTTCTTGAGTCTCCAGGCTGTGTATCTCCCCCTATAGGCTCTACCGTTTCCTCGGTAGCTGCACTTGTTGTTTCAATAGCTGATGAACTCTCCTCAGGCGGTGGAGTAACAGCTGCACTAAGATTATAGCATAGTACCGGGAATCCCGAATCAATATATTCGTATAATTGTTTTGCTACGGCAGGCGGAAGATTTATACAGCCATGTGAGCCTGCCGTTTTATATATCTGTCCTCCAAAAGCCGCTCTCCATGGTGCATCATGAAAGCCGATACCTCCGTTAAAAGGCATCCAGTAATCTACCGGTGTTGAATATCCCTCACCCTTTAGAGTTGCATTCCTTGTTTTATATGTAAGCGGAAACACTCCTGCCGGAGTAGTCCAGTTTCTTGCGACATTCCCTGATACAAAATCACTCTCAAGTACCTTTGAGCCGTTTTTAATCAAAATCATATGCTGTGTGGATAAATTTACCTCCACATATGAATTTCCATAATCATTTTCTCCATGTGAAGCCGCTTTTCTTGAAAACTCAGGCTCTCTCTTTGTGGTCTCGCCCGCTTCTATAAGTGATTTAATGGTTGCTTTCTCTTTTTCAGCATCGACTTTCCATCCGTATGAACCTCCGCTGATAGTTACTGTCGGACCGTATGAGGTCTTTAGAGTCTTTGCTTTTCCTACGGTATTGTAGGCATTTGATATCGTTTTTACAAATGATGCGACTCCCTCATCAGATATACTTACAGAACCGTCGGCATTTACAGTGAGCCATTTATGTATGGTATCACCATTTAATACATTCAGTTTTTCATAGGTAATCCTTGCGGATATATATTTATTCAGATTTGATAATGCAAGATTAAGTGTAGGATCATCAGCTCTTTTTTCAGGTCTTAAATATAAATCATTATCCTGATAATCAAGATTTATCTCACTATTTAAAACAACGAGCTGATTCTTTATATACTCCTTTGCCTTACCGATATCAATAGCATTTCCTTCCACCTCAGGTATAATGGAATACCCTGAGCCCTGTACAAAATCGGAAATCTTGGCATCTACGGGCTGAATAAACTTGGACTCATCCAATGCTTTCAGTTTTGAAACAGCCTCATCAAATTTTTCAGGATCCACAGTGAATGATGAATTTATCTTTAAATCCTTTATTTCATTCATATTTGTGATCCATGCCATACTGTTTTGCTCATGCAATAAATCTTCAAGGGAACTGTCCTGTATAAAGGCAAGTCCTACATCACTTCCCTTTATTATCTCCGAATTATTATCTCTTGACTGTATGGTACTCTCAAAATTATCTATCTGGTCGGACATTACCTGTCTAACCTCTTCAACGGTTTTCTCAGAGGCATCTATACCGTTTATTACCGTGTTTGGAAAAAATTTTGTTCTGTAAGTATTTGCCTTTACCGTATATGCACCTGCCAATACTGCTAATGTTATTACTGCAAAACCCAGAGTAAACTTACTTCTTTTCTTTTCCTTCTTGCCTCTTTTTTTTGGTTGTTGCTTATTCTCAGACATACTACTCCTATCAAAGTGCTAACTTTTTATAATGTAAATCCATGTAGTTATTTATTTCCCTCTCAAGCTTTTCATTCTCTTCATACCCTATATCTTCACATTGTATCATATCTACAGCTTCTTTTGCCATCTCAAATATATCATTATCATTATATATATCCGCAATTCCAAAATCAGGCTCACCGCTTTGTGCCAAACCGAAGAGTTCTCCGGGACCTCGTAAAACCAAATCTCTTGATGCGATGTAAAATCCGTCATTTGAATTTCCGATTATTTCCAATCTTTTTTTTGCTATATTTGAACTTGATGTCCTGACAAAGATGGCATATGATTGAAGTTCGCTTCTGCCTACACGACCTCTAAGCTGATGCAAAGTTGCAAGTCCGAATCTCTCTGCATTTTCAACCATGATTACAGTCGCATTCGGTACATCCACACCTACTTCAATCACTGTTGTAGATACTAAAATATCTATCTCTTTATTTACATACCGAGACATTATATCATCTTTTTCTTTCTGTTGCATTCGTCCATGCAACACTTCCACCTTACAATTTTGTGAAAATTTATCTGCTATTTTCTTACCGTAGTCCAGTACATTTTCAGCCTCTATATTTTCACTCTCTTCCACCATCGGACATATTATATAAGCCTGATGGCCTTTTTTTATTTCCAGTAAAATATGCCTATAGGCTTTTTCTCTGTCATTTTCTGTGATTACCGCATTTTTTACAGGCAATCTTCCCACAGGCTTTGACTCTATAGTTGAGATATCCAAATCTCCGTACAATATAATTGCAAGTGTCCTTGGAATCGGTGTGGCTGACATAACAAGCACATGTACATTCTCTCCCTTATCGGAAAGTGTGGTTCTTTGCCTTACACCGAAGCGATGCTGCTCATCCGTTACCACAAGCCCAAGATTTTTAAACTTTACATTTTCTACCAACAGGGCATGTGTACCTATAAGAATATCAATTTCTCCGCTTTCTATTTTTTCATACATCAGCAAATGCTCTTTTTTTGTCATAGAGCCTGTCAAAATGCCGATTCTTGGAGGAGATTTCAATCTGTTTAAAAATCCCGACATTGATTTAAAATGCTGCTTTGCCAAAACCTCGGTAGGCACCATAACAACACCCTGAAAACCGGATTTTACAGCCATATAAAGACTTATCAAAGCTATTACAGTCTTTCCCGAGCCTACATCTCCCTGCACGAGTCTGTTTGTCACTATACCGCTTGACATATCATCTAATATTTCATCTACTACTCTATCCTGGGAGCTTGTCAATTTGAAAGGAAGAACAGATTTTATTTCCTCTAAATACTCTGTACTTTTTGCTACTATATTTTTTGATTTTACTTTAAGTCTTTTATTTTTAAGAAGCTTAACTCCATATAGAAATCTGAAAAAATCGTCAAATGCCAATCTTTTTTTTGATTCAAAAAGACAGGAAGTATTTAACGGATTATGAATATTTTTTATTGAATTTAATCTACTCTCTAAAGAAAACTTTTCTAATACAAACGCAGGTAAATACTCGGCAAAATCATCCTCATCTATATATTCAAGGCCTGATTTTATAAGCTTTTCCATTGCATTATTATTTATACCGGCTGTAAGTGCATATACCGGTTTAAAGCTTCCAATCTTTTTTTCATATTCATCCAATGTATAAATAATCGGATGTTCCAAGGTGCTTTTACTTCTTTTTGAAAACTTCCCCACAAAAACATAACTTTCTCCCTGTTTTATTGTTGCCCTCAAATAGGGGGAGTTATACCATATAACATCTATTACATCGATATAATCTGTAATCTTTGTTGTAGATATTTTTCTGTTTTGACCTGTAAACGATATATTTTTTACAATGGTCGCCTTTATAACAGCCTCTTCATCTTTATTTACTTCAGAAATCTTTGTAGGAGCTTTATATTCCAGATATCTTACAGGATAGTGTTTTAACAGCCCCTTTATGGTTCTTATATCTAATTTTTCCAAATATTGTGCTGTTTTTTCTCCTACACCTTTTATATTTTTTACAGATATCTCCGTCAAATCTACCTCCTGACAAAGTTTTAACTAGGTCATCAAATCAATGATTTGATGACCTAGTTATAAAATTACTTATTCTACAGATATGAAATAATAATATACCGGCTGTCCGCCGTTATGCAGCTCAAATTCTACATTCTTATATTTAGCTGATAATTCATCACATAATCTTGTGGCATCGTCTTCATTTACTTCATCACCATAGTAAAGGCATACAAGCTCACTTGTATCGTCAATCATACTGTTTAATGCCTTCTCTACAGCCGAGTCGATGCTCTTATCCACTCCTATTATTCCATTGTCTCCCAATGCCATAACATCATTTTCATGTATCTCCACATCATCAATAGTTGTATTTCTTACAGCATAGGTAATCTGTGCAGTTTTTACATTTGCTATCTCTTCTATGGCATTTTCCACATTTTCTTCTGCACTTCTCTCCTCAGAAAGGCTTATCATTGCGGTAATTCCCTGAGGGATGGTCTTTGTAGGTATTACTACCACTTTTTTATTCTCTACAATCTTTGATGCCTGTTCCGCTGCCAGTATAATATTTTTATTATTCGGCAGGATATATATGGTCTCGGCATTTAAGTGCTCAACAGCATTTAATATATCCTCGGTACTCGGATTCATGGTCTGACCGCCTTCCACCACTACATCCACACCGATATCTTTAAAAATGGAGGTAAGTCCGCTTCCCGCACTCACACTTATAACTCCCATTTTCTTTTTCTGATTTTGGGATTCAAGGATTTGGTCCACACCCTTTATAACTCTTTCTCTATGCTCTTCACGCATATTGTCAATCTTTAGATTTGTAAGCTCTCCAAAGCTTAATCCTCTTTGTATTGCAAGCCCGGGATCATTTGTATGTACATGAATCTTTACAACTTCATCATCGGCTACACATACAAGTGAATCGCCTATTGAAGTTAAAAACTCTTTAAACTCTTCCTCATCCTTATCTGTAAACTCCTTATTAAGGTTTACAATAAATTCAGTACAATACCCGAACTTGATATCCGCTGTATCAATATCCTCCCTTGCGGCACCGTTTGCAGAGGATGACTTGGTGGAGAGTACCACATCTCCAAGTTCTATCACATTGCCCTTAAGTCCTTCAAGAATACCATGCAATATAACCATAAGTCCCTGACCGCCCGAGTCTACAACTCCGGCTTTCTTAAGTACAGGCAACATTTCAGGTGTTTTTTGTAATGTCTCATCACCATATGCAAGTACGGCCTCTAAAAATGAAATGATATCATCATATTCATCATGTATTTCCAGAGCCTTTTCTCCCATTGCTCTTGCTACTGTAAGTATTGTACCTTCTTTAGGTTTCATTACAGCCTTATATGCCGTCTCACTTGCATTATCAAAAGCCAGGGCAATCTCAAAAACATCTATAACCGCCGCTTCTTTTAAAATCTTTGCAGCTCCTCTAAAAAGCTGTGACAATATAACACCCGAGTTTCCTCTGGCACCTCGAAGTGAGCCCTGTGCTATAGCCTTACATAAAGTTGCAATATCATCACTTTCCTCAGCTGCCAAACTCTTGGCTGCCGACATTATAGTCATTGTCATATTTGTACCGGTGTCACCGTCAGGAACAGGGAATACATTAAGTTCATTTATCCATTCCTTTTTAGCTTCCAAACTTTTGGCTCCGGTTATAAAAGCACTCTTTAGTGATTGTGCATCAATCTGCTCTAGATTCACAAAAAATCCTCCTTAGTCTATTATTCGTACACCTTCTACGAATATATTTATTTTCTTTACTTCCATTCCGGTAAAATTCTCCGCCTTGTATTTAATAGTGTCTATCAAATTTTGAGTTACCGCACTGATACTCAGTCCATACGCAACTATGATATGGAAATCCAATAGTAACTTATTATCCTCTATTTTTACACTGATACCCTTTGTCAGACTTTCTCTCTTCAAAAGCCTTGAGATTCCATCTGTCACAGAAACTGCCGCCATACCCACTATACCGAAACATTCAACTGCCTGCATTCCGACATAGAATGCTATCACATCCGGATTTATACTTATTTGACCGAGATTTGTATTGATTTGACCTTTGTTCATATGACCCTCCAATCATTTTTATCGTCCGCAGACTTTATACGTGGCTTAGCCACTCTAACTATGAAAGAATACATATTTTTCGTAGTTTTATAAAATTCTAATACTTCCTAAATCTGCCATATTTTATTCATAACATATCTAAGATACTTAATAATAACACTTTTTTGATATAAAGACAATGCAAGCTTTTAGGCTTGATAAACTGTTATAGGATAATTTGACAGTTTTTCAAGGTATTACCTCTTTATGTTTTTAATTTTATATTTCTTACCTGTTTAAAATTTTTGTCCAACAATTTATTTTTTGTAGTACAATAGAAACATCATTTTTTAGAAGGTTGTTTATGGAATACAAGTTTAGCAAAAATAAAAATATTTTCTTTCTTGGAATAACAGACGGAATACCTATTGCAATGGGGTATTTTGCAGTATCTTTTTCACTTGGTATAATGGCTACAAAATCAGGATTATCACCGTTTCAAGGTCTTGTTGCAAGTTTTTTAAACAATGCCTCAGCAGGAGAATACGCAGGCTTTTCAATGATTGCCATATCTTCATCATATATAGAGATAGCTGTTATCACATTTATAGCCAATGCGAGATATCTTTTAATGAGCATTGCAATGAGTCAGAGAATAAAAAAAGACACCCCGCTTCACCATATATTTATCATTGCACATATGCTGACTGACGAGGTTTTTGCCGTATCCATTGCAAGACCGGGCGATATAAATCCATACTACACATTCGGAGTAATGCTTGTTGCCTCACCGGCATGGTCTTTTGGTACCTTCTTTGGCGCCATAGCAGGTAATGTATTGCCGATTCGATTGGTCTCGGCATTCAGTGTGGCACTTTACGGTATGTTTATTGCTATAATAGTTCCTGCCGCAAAATCAGATAGGATAATACTTTCGCTTGTCATTATAAGCTTTGCACTCAGCTATATATTCTCCTTTGATTTTTTCCATATATCGGAGGGAATAAAGACAATACTTTTAACTGTTATAATATCTGCTTTGGGAGCAATATTCTTTCCTTTAAAGAACGGAGTTGTTGATGAATAAATGGATTTATATTTTTATAATGTTTACAGTAACCTATATGATAAGAGTCTTACCTCTTACAATTATAAGAAAAAGGATAAAAAACATTTTTATAAGATCATTTTTATATTATGTTCCGTATGTGACTCTATCTGTAATGACCTTCCCTGCGATATTAAATGCCACAATGTCAAAGACAGCCGCAATGATAAGCTTTATTGCAGGTATAGTTGCCGCATGGTGTGGCGCAAATCTTTTTAAAGTCGCTCTTTTATGCTGTATCCTTGTGTTTGTTATTGAATATTTTATTGCATAAAAACAGGGCTCAATAAGCCCTGTTTCTTAGCCTCTTAACCTGTATCCTACACCCCAGATAGTTTCTATAAATTGAGGTTTGGAACTGTCAAGTTCTATTTTTTCTCTTATATTTTTGATATGTACGGTAACTGTTGAGATATCTCCCATTGATTCCAGCCCCCATACCTCCTTAAATAAATCTTCCTTTGAATATACCTTGTTTGGATGTTTTGCAAGAAAATACAGTATATCAAATTCCTTTGCAGTCAATGTCTTTTCATTGCCGTATCCCCATACTCTTCTGGAACCGGCATCTATCTTTAAATCCCTTATTTCAATAATATCCTTGTCTGATGCCGCAACTCCGGCAAGCCTGTCATATCTTCCGATATGAGCCTTTACTCTGGCTACAAGCTCACTTGGTGAAAAAGGTTTGGTCATATAATCATCCGCACCCAACCCCAGACCTCTTATCTTATCGATATCATTCTTTTTTGCACTGACCATAATGATAGGAATTTCTTTTACAGCTCTTACCTGCTTGCATATCTCATATCCATCCATTCCGGGCAACATTAAATCCAATAGTAAAAGCTCATAATCTTCACTCAATGCTCTTTCAAGTCCTTCTTTACCATTAGTTGAAATATCAACCTCAAAGCCGGATATCTCCAAATAATCTCTTTCCAGCTCGGCTATGCTTACTTCATCTTCTATTATAAGAACTTTGCCCATTTTATATCTCCTACTTCTTTAACTCTATGCATATATCGGTTCCAATGCCGGGCTTTGACATGGCAACAATGCTTCCTTCATGATTTTCTATCACCTTTTTTACAATCGAGAGGCCTATTCCGCTGCCTCCGGGCTTACTGTTTCTTGATACATCACTTCTATAAAATCTCTCAAAAATATGTGGCAGGTCTTTTTCTTCTATACCTCTGCCATTGTCCGAGATTTCTATATCTATAGCATCAACCCTCTCTCTGATTCTAAAATGTATTTCCGGATTCGCCTTATCCATATATTTTACCGCATTTGCAATTATATTATTCAAGGCACGCTTTATCTGTTCCCTGTCAATATCTATCATTGTATAAGAACCCACATTGACTATATATACTAATTTTATCTTTATTGTTTCAAGTTCCGAACACAAATCCTTTACATACTCATCAAAGAAATTTTTAACATTGATTTTTTCAAAATTATAGCTGACCCCCTTTTCAGCCACCTGTGAATAGTAAAGTAATTCATCAATCAATGTTGTCATATCATTAGTCTTATTATATATTGTATTCAAATACTCATGTACCTTTTGCGGTGATGCGGCAACTCCGTCAAGTATTCCTTCCACATAACCTCTTATAGCTGTCAGCGGTGTCTTTAAATCATGCGAAATATTACTTACCATCTCTCTGGTTGAGTCCTCAGAAAGTCTTTTTTCTTCTTCATCTTCCTTTAATTTTATTCTCATTCTTTCAAAATCGGTATATAAAAAAGGAATTTCCGAAAAATCTTTTTCGTCCAGTTTATAGTCCAAATCTCCATCGGCAATCTTTTTTGTGGCAATTTGTAATTTATCCAGCGGAATAAGTATTCTTTTATAAATCCAAATCCACATCACAATTGCCACTATATCTATAATTGCCACCAAAATGGTAAGCCATATACCTATATTGCCGGTGGTATCATAATTCATACTGTATATAAGGAGTATCGAAGGTATAATTATTATCAGGCAAAATATCGAAAATAAACCTGAGCCTATTTTCATCAGATAGCCTTCTTAAGTTCTTCCACCTTGTCAAGTTTTTCCCATGGAAGATTCAAATCATCTCTTCCGAAATGACCGTATGCGGCTGTCTGCTTGAATATAGGTTTTCTAAGATCAAGCATTTTTATAATTGCAGTAGGTCTGAGATCAAAATGCTTTCTTACAAGCTCAACTATTTCACCATCACTTATCTTGCCTGTTCCGAATGTATCGACTGCAATAGAAGTAGGATGTGCTACACCTATAGCATAGGAAAGCTGTATCTCACATTTTTTTGCAAGTCCCGCAGCCACAATATTTTTTGCAACATATCTGGCTGCATATGCTGCCGATCTGTCAACCTTAGTGCTGTCCTTACCTGAAAATGCTCCACCGCCATGTCTTGCATAGCCGCCATAAGTGTCAACTATTATTTTTCTTCCTGTAAGTCCTGCATCTCCATGAGGTCCGCCTATAACAAATCTGCCTGTAGGATTTATAAAATACTTTGTATTCTCATCCACCATATCCTGAGGAATAATTTCATCAAATACATATTTCTTTATATCTGTATGTATCTGCTGCTGCTCCACATCCTCATCATGCTGTGTGGAAAGTACCACTGTATCTATTCTTACAGGTTTGCCCTCCTCATCATACTCTACAGTAACCTGAGTTTTTCCGTCAGGTCTCAGATAATTTAAGGTTCCGTCCTTTCTTACCTGTGTAAGTCTTTTTGCCAGATTATGTGCAAGATATATCGGATATGGCATAAATTCCTCTGTTTCATCGGTAGCATACCCGAACATAAGTCCCTGGTCTCCCGCACCATTGTCCTCATCATCCTTATCAATATGCTCTCTTGATTCAAGAGCCTTATCAACACCCATTGCAATATCGCTTGACTGTTCATCCAGTGCTACAAGCACACTGCAAGTATCACAGTCAAAGCCGTATTTTGCTCTGTCATATCCGATTTCTCTGACAGTTTCTCTGACAATTTTTTGTATATCCACAGTTGCCTTTGATGAAATCTCTCCCATTACAATCACCATTCCTGTAGTTGTCGCTGTCTCACAAGCCACTCTGGAATTCGGGTCCTTGCTTAAATAAGCATCCAATATTGCATCTGATATCTGATCGCACATCTTATCAGGATGTCCCTCAGTAACTGACTCTGAAGTAAAAAATCTTCTCTCTTTCATTTCTCTCCTATCTTTTACACTTATATCTAAAAAAGTCCACCAAATGGTGGACTAAGGCTTCCACTCATTGCTCGATTTCTCGCTCAGGTTGGCACCTTCCTAAAAGGGGTTGCCGTGACATCACAGATCCTTAACTCTCCGTCACTCTTAATAAGTGTATATATAATACCCATATGGGCAAATTTATTATGTTGCAATCATAGTATACCATTTTCATATAGTTATGTAAATAC
>RBWB01581116.1_pt1 | contig 41716 bp, 52 predicted proteins | sample 2014201 | NCBI WGS metagenome assembly RBWB01 (sample SAMN10133834, study PRJNA383868) | Human oral metagenome, whole genome shotgun sequencing project. | isolation source: supragingival plaque isolated from 88 juvenile twins | host: Homo sapiens | place: Australia
TTTAGTCCCCGTTCCCCCTGGTCCCCTGCTGTTTTGTTCTATGCTTTTATTGTAGCTGGGGAGGGTGTGGGTGTCAAGCCGACCGACTGTGTTTGTGGTCACATGGGTGTTTGATGGGGTTTGGCTATGGGTGTGTGCATGGTATGCGACCGACTGCATAAAATGCCCTTTGTGCTGGGCTAGCACATGGTTGGGGTGGTGTCAACTATTTGTTGGTGTGATGCTAGACACAGATGGTGGGGGTGGGGGGTTTTGCGCGTTTTCGTGGTTTTTGTTTATTTAATTCGTGTTTTCTCAGGTTTGCTCCCTGGGTGACCCCAGCCCGAATGCTAGCGGTTTTGAAGCACACGCGAACTGAAGTTTGCAGCAAAACTGCTGAACACGCAAAAATGTTGGTTTTCTACTTAAAAGCAAAAGCAAAGGTGATAATGAATCAAGGAAGGGGGAAGCATCAATGCTGAAGATCGAAGCCGAAAGGGGAAAGCGGGTGAAGGGGAAAGCATCAATCGGCGATCCTCAATGCTGCTGATCTCCGCTTGCTCCCCCTGCTTGCTTCCTTCTTCTTTGCTTTCTTCTTCATTTGCTACCCTTGATCTTGCGGTAGGCGGGGTGTGGCTTTCCAGATCAGGGTTATGAGTGATCGTAGGTAGAGTTAGCCCTTAGTGGTAGAGCTAACAAAAATTCGTGGTGAAAATGTTCTTTCCGTCACAATGGGGAGTCGTTCACGCAGTATATCTGTAGCATGTCGTATAGTTGTTATCTATTTCACATCAGGGCCGGGCAAGTCCCCTAGGTCACTCATCATCTGCTTTTTAGTCGTCTGTGGTGAGAATCACGTTCTGTGAGTCCCGCGCCGGGCCTGCCTTGATCGCGGGTGCCTATGGGGTCGGTGAGGTGATCCGGCTCTGACCCGGGACGACTGCGTTAGTGAGACGCATCACACGAGTTTACTCTTCGTGCGCAGAGAGTGAAATTGTATCTTGACCTGCATCTTTGTAGTCGTATGAGGTCTTTTGATGTTTACTATATCATGTTTATCGTTTGTTGTCAAGTGTTTGTTACATTTTTTTTGAAAGTTTTTTTGAGAAAGTTTGTAGCATTTGTGCGTCGGTGCTTCGTTTGTGTTGTTAGCATTGGTGCTTTCGTGTTTGGGTGCGCGCCGGGTTTTTGTTGGGTTTGCGACCGCGGGTTTTCGCGTTTAGGGGGTCTAGGGTGGCGTGTGGCGGCTTGTGGCGTGTGGTTGGGGTGTTGGTGTGGGGTTGGGTGTGTTCGTTGGTTACAGGGGCTGCTGGGGGTGTGATGGGTTTCACGTTGGGGCGGGTTTGACAAGCGGGGGTTGGTGTGTATGATGAAGGGTGTCCGGTTCAAAGGAAAGGTTCCGCAAGGTGCGGGGCGCCGGGAAGTGCCTAGGAGGGGCACAAACAATGAGTAACATTTTTGATATTGTGGTGGATGTCAACCTCACCATGGACGGCTGGGAAACCGCACCAGTGGAAACTGACATCGAGGAAGGGATACGCCTATCCTGGACTCGCACGGTCGGGGATTACGAAATTCTCATCTGGGCAACCGGTATTCTCGATGAATACGATCTCGGCCTAACCATTGAGCACCGCCCCAGCGGCGAAATTCTGGAGCTGGAAAAATGGGATGAGCGTGAGCAGATCGACAAAATTTTGGGTGGCAAACTATGGTTAATCAAGAGCATGTTTGAGGATACTGCCATGGAATGGCTGGAAGACCACTGCTATGATGAGGAAGGAGAGTTTTAGCCATGAAAGTACTGGATCATGTGCCCCTAACCATGCACAATTTTGTGACCGAAGCTTTCAAAACCTTATACATGGGGCACGATTGTTTCCTTGGCCCGGCCGAACCCTGTCCCGCCAATCCCCAGCTTTGGCGCAAGTTTTTCGGTGCCGATGGTTGGAACCGTCAAGGCGCATATGATTTTGGGGCGACCTTCACGGGGCACCCCACGGACCACTACTCAAAACATAAAATCGAAGCCCACCTTCTCATTTCTGGCCTGTATGATGATGTGTATATCGAGTGGGTGATGGGGCATGGGGGGCTGGATTACGGGTACGAGTTACCCTACTACTGGCCCGAAGCGACACGTGAGCTAGAAAAGTTTAGCTTCGAGGTGTACCGCGGCTCGCTAGAAAACCCGCAGGCACGGCTGCACCTGCGTGAGTTTATCGACGACTTAACAATGTGACGCATATCATAGTTTCGGGGTATCATAGTTTCGGGGCTGGTTTTCCTGGCCCCGGACTGGTATAATAGAAAGCATGGAGGATACGATAATGCAAATCATTAAAGAGGTGAAAGACCTTATTCGTGACCAGCTGGTAGATCTTTGGGATGGCACATGGGAGCGCGAGGAGAATCATCGAGAAATATTTTTCAATTTGGGCTACTGGCATGATTTGGTGTACAAAAAGCAGTTTGGCGACTATGCGGTGTATGTTGGTTGCGCTGGTGAACTAAACGATTTTGTTACCTTTATTGATGTTCAGCGCAAAGGTGGTTCTAGGCGCGTGTGGTTGGAAACCCCCGATGATGGGCATGGTATTAATGCTGTCATTTCAGAGCGTGGCCGCAGGCGTTTGGGGCAAGAATTTATTGATACCGCTAGTCGGTTCATGGAGGAAAAATGATTGACCTCCGCATGAAAGCTAAATCGGATTTGCTGCTCATGCAGTTGGATTTGCGGGACGGCACCTGGGATAGTAGTGCAACATTCTTTTCGTTTAAAAGGCGGTGGAATCATTTGCAGTACTGGAAGCGGGTTGGCGGGTACACGGTAGCTGTTGATTGCATGGGGTATGTTGGGCCTTGCCGGATTACTGTGGATTTGTTCGATGGTCAAGGTGAGGGTATGCTGGCGCATTTGGAAACACCCCAGCATGGTTTTGAGGTGGATAATATTTTGTGCGGTGGGCGTGAGTGGCTGGAAAAAGAGTTCAGCAAGCATGTTTGGGAGTTTGTGAATGCCACATAGTGTAAAGTGCATGGGTCGCGTGCCCCGTACAATGCGTAATTTCCTAAGGTCGCACATCGGTGATGGTGGTGCCCTGAAGTATGGTGGGGATAATCTGTCGTTATACCAGCGTGATCCCCTGTATGATTTGGAGGCGCAAAGGGTTAGCATTTGGCCTATCCCCGGTGGCCCCAACGACAACATTTCCCTATGGGCCTTGGCGAGATTTGATGTTATGGCCCCGTTCGAGGAGCAGGAAATGGAGGTGTTACTGAGGGTCTACCAGAGAGCAGGGCGCCGCCACCACCGCGTGTTTTTCAGGTGGCGCATATCGTACGGTAAACCCGCGGGTGATGATCTTCTCGCCGTCTGGCCGGAGGCTAAGAACATGCTTAACAAGTTTCTGCAACAATGCTACACGCTGCGCCCTGGGCAAATAATCCCACATGATGGGTACACCCAGGCGGAGGTTGCGGAGATTGGGAAACAAAATCTTGAACGTATGCAAAAAATCTTAGGAGGATTTAACTAATGGAAACTTTGCAAGAATATCAGGCTGGCATATTGGAGCGGGTGGAGAATTTTCCCCGCGGTGGGATACCCGAATGGGTGGAGGCACAGGTTTTGTTGCATGAGGTTGACGCTCTGGCCCGCTATGGCTACCCGATTGAGGGTATGGACGCAAGCGACTACGCGGCTTTGGTGGCGGCTGTCACACCCCCGTGGCATGCTGCTAAAACCCCTGTTGAGGCGGCACAAATCATGACCGCTAATATTGGTGTGGTTGCGGGTGGTTCGATGAGCCCGAGGGAAATTAGCCACATGCGCAGTGTGCTGATTCCCGAGTCGGAAGTGATTTTCCGCCTGATGCCTGATGGTTTTTCTAAGGTGCAGTTTGCTGCTAATTTGGTGACTGTGCTGGAAACCGTGGATAAAGTTTTGAAGGAGTCGTTATGAACATGAATATTGAAGAGTTTAAGGAACGCCTGAAAAAACAGGTTGATGGTTTCCCGAAAGCGGGGGCACCGGATTGGGTTGTGGCCACCCCCCTGTTGTTGCAGTTGTCGCTGCTGAAGGATGCGGGGCAGGATGTGGGGGTTTCGGAAGAAAAGCTCCGGTTCCTAGCGGGTGCCGCGACGCCCCCGTGGTTGGGGGAGTCGGACCCTGCGAAGATTGCGGAAATGCTCATCGAAAACGCGATGGTTGTTTTCAATAATTTTGATGATTTTGATGTGTTCACTTTTGCGCATGGGGTAATCGTACCCTATGCTAATGCGGTAATCCCCCTGCTTTCGGATGATGATTTAGTGCGTAGGCTAGAGCATGCTGAGGGTGTTTTGTTTGACGCTATCGCCTACGAATGCTAGCATGTGACCAGTATCACCAACAGTTTCCCGGTTTAGACTTGTAGTCTAGGCCGGGGATTGTTATAATAGGGGCATGGTTAATATTAATTGGGGCGCGGCGATGACCGCGGCGCAGGAAGGCCGTTTGGCAGAATTTTTCAGCAGGCTATTAGAACGCAAGGATGATACGGAGCGTAAAAAAGTAGCGTACAAGGTGGATGGTTTCACGCAGTTCACCGAGGGGGTGTTTCGTGCCTTTGCCGACCAGCATTCGCACCTTTTGGGGGTAAACGAGGGGTTGGCCACGCTGGACGTCATTCGGGGTGTTGCGAAATCTGACCTGCCTATGGAAGAATTTTTGGCCAAGGTTGAAGACTGCCATGCTCACACTTTGTTCATGTTTCGTGAGGGTGAAAAGATTTATGGCACGGAGGATAATCTTATCGCCACGCGCATGTATAAAATCGTCTACGAGTTCCATATGGAATATTTGAAAAACTTTTTGGAAGGGGAAACCAAATGACAAACCCATGGTGGGAAGACTGTTGTGATGATCCTGATGGGGTTGATGAGTATGATGTTTTCATGCGGGAAAAATATTGGGTGATCGAACAGCTGCGTAAACTGCATTTGCCTGAAACCCCGCGTGAGCTCTTCAGCGAGGATTGCGCTTATAATCTTCTGGTTGATGATGAGGCGGAAAAATGGAAGTTGAATTATTGGGGTGCCGATAAGGCTGCTGTGATTGATGCGCTGGGGCGGTCTGACCTTCGCTACCCCAACACTGGGGGCAATTACACAAAGGTGGAGCCCCGGGTGATGCAGCTTTGGTACCGTGATCCGGTCGCGCTGCATGAAGAGAAAATTTTGCGGCAATGCATTAATTTCATCAACCCGGACATGGAAGACCCCAACCCCCCGTATATTGCTTTTAATTATCTTCTGGCGGGTGATGTGATTGGTGAGGGAAAGTATTATACGACTTTCTACGGCGGCCATGATTATGAGGCGGTGCCTAACAACGCGTGGACCGGCCTCCGTATCGTGGATTACAATTTGGAAAGCGTCAAAAAGTTGGATGCTATCGCCCCTTGGCGGCACCGCGCGATGGGGGTGTTCAGGCAGGATGTGGAGAAGGTTTTGGCCGCAAAAATCAGTATCGGGCCTGACACCGATCAGGAAATCGCAACGCTTTTGCACATGGACAAAAACCACCCGGGCGAAAAATTTGTTACCACTGGTGATGGGGGCGTGTGGATGTGGTGTAAGGACTGATTTGCAAACAAGCAAGTGAAGGAGTATAATAAGAACCATGGCAACTTTTGAGAAGATGAACCGGGCTGACCGGTTGTTGGAAGAATACTATCCGCATAAGCCGGGCTGGTATATTGCTTATGCCTGGTTTTATGATCGGGTGCTTGATACTGAAAATGATGAGTGGATTCTTGACCCTGGCACGCCCGAGGGCATGGAGGCGATCAAGGAGTTGTTGCCCCAGGCGTGGGTTGGTGCACGTGTGCATGACCTACGCAAGGACCCTGCGCGGTTTGAGGATATGCGCTTCTACCGCCGTGAGGATGATAGTTGGTTTTTCTCACAGTATGTGATGCTGCCCCGGGCTGGGGGCGGGCACTGCGTGTACTATTTTAGCATGCACCGCGAGCATGACGATGACGAGTCGTTCCTGTTTCTTGATATTGGTCATGGTGCGGACCACCAGTGGGCTGGTATTGAATCTTGTTCCGGCGATCCCGATTCTGATGCGATGCTTGATATTATTCTGCCTGGTTGGCGTGAATTGTTGGCGGAGTTTGATGCTAAGTGTGTGAAGTTTCTTGCCGGAAATGACCCCCTGTCCCAGCCGAAATGTGAGGATGTGCCAGTAAGCTAAGTGGATGCCCTGCCCCACTGTTTGTGGGGGTGGGTGAAGTCGATACCATATGATGGTGTTGGCTATCCCCTGTCCCTAAAATGTGAGGAAAAACACATGAAACTGGATCATTCGTTTGAAGAGTTCGACGCGGAAATGAAGCGTCAACAGCGCCTTTGGGTTGGCTTGATGGTGTTTGCGGTGATCGTGAAGCTGGTTATTGTTGTTGCGGCTATTGTTGCCCTGGTGTACGCTGTGGCGCATTTCATGTAAGGAAAGGTAATTGTGACTGAGTTAACACAAACCCCTGGTGGTGGGGAAACCAAGGGCTTGGGCATGGGCACCGTGGCTATTGAAAAAACCCCTGGCACGGAGAATGCGAAAGGCATTGCCCATAAGCTTGCATTAGCCTCAAAAGAGATTGGGGCCGTGGGCAAATGGGGGCAGAACCAGCACCAACGGTACAACTTCCGTGGTATCGAACATGTTATCAATGCTGTTCACCCGGTATTTTCGCGGCTTGGCATCGTCATTAAGGTGAAGGTTCTTGACTGGAAGTACGAAGTTGCTACCACGTCGAAAGGCGCGGGTCAAATCCGTGTTCGTTTGCTGGTGGAGTACACGTTTATTGATGGTGAATCAGGCGATGAACTATCGGTGACCGTGCCTGCGGAGGCGTTCGATACCAGCGATAAGGCCACGTCGAAGGCGATTAGTGTTGCGTTGCGTACTGCCCTCACCCAGGTTTTGTATATTCCCACTGCGGAGGTTGACCGTGATTATTCTCACATCACGGTTGATGGTGTCGACCATAGCGAGGTTGATAGCAAGCCTGATAAGCCGGAAGACTTGTCGGAAGAGTTCATTACGCGGGTGATGGGCATCACTGACCTTGAAGCGTTGCGGAATGATTACATGAATCTTGCGCAAGATTTGCGTGAGGATCCGCGGGTGATGCGGCTTTATAGCGATTGCAAGAACCGCCTGGAAGGCAAGGATGATGCTGGTTAAAGTGCGGCTGGTTAATGGCAAGCCCCGTTTGGGTGCGGATGAACTACACGACGGTGACGCGGCCTTCATTCTGCGCTTGCTGACTGTTGGGGTGTCGGGCACTGATTGGGAAATGGATGCTTTCTTAGAGTTTGTTCATGTCCCCAAGGATTGCCTGGTTTCCCGCTTGCAAGATTTGGCCATTGCCGGCTGGGTAGATGGCACTGTCAATTTTAGCCCTGGCCACATGATGACCATCGGGGTTGTGGCCCCGCATGGTTGCTACTCGGTGCCCCGGGGGCAGGCGAGCCGGCCGGTTCGCAATAAGTACACTGATGGTTTCGAGGCGTTTTGGAAGGCTTACCCGCGCCGGGTGAATAAGGCTAAAGCGTTTCGGGCGTGGAAGAGTGCTGCTGAAACTGTTTCTGAGGAAACCCTGATAGACGCGGCCAAACGGTACGCCAAGTATCATGATGCGGTCGGCACCGACCAACAGTATATCAAACACCCAACCACCTGGTTGAATGGTGGGGAGTGGGATAGCGTGCCTGTGATACCGTCACTGTTACGTAAACCACCCAGCCCAGAGTGTGAAAGCTTGCACATTGATGATTTGGAGGCGTGGGTTCGGTAATGAGTATCAGCCATGAAGCGACCGAAAAATTATTGGAAAAAATGATCGTGTCGGTGTGGGGTTTCAAACGGCCCCAAAACACCATGGAGCACGATATCCTGGTTAACGTGTGGTATCAATCGTTGAACGCTATCGGCGACTACCCGGAACCCGTGTACGATATGGCTTTCGGAAGGTGGTTTGGTTTAGCAAGGGCCACCGATTCGCCCCCAAGGCCTGGGGATATTCTCACTCATTGTGGCCATGTGATGGCGGATTTGGGGCGTGACCCGAAGATGCGTGAACGGGTGCGCTTGTGGCGTGAGGAACGGCGCCGGAAGATTGATAGCCTTCTGGCAGATGAGAACAACAATAATAAGATAGGAAATGACGATGAGTCTTGATGTTTCATTCCGGGGCAACCTCGGTGGCGACCCAGAATTGCGGTTTACGCAGGCGGGGAAAGCGGTGTGTTCCTTCAGTGTTGCCAATACTGATTATAAGAAAGACCCCGATACTGGCAACTGGGATGTGACGGACACAACATGGGTGCGAGTGTCGTGCTTTGACCGGCTTGCTGAATCGGTTGCTAATAATTTGCAAAAGGGCGACCGGGTTGTTATCACAGGCCGGCTTGTGAACCACGAGTACCAGAATAAGAATGGTGAGACTGCCCACAGTTTGCAGATGACGGCAACCGCTATCGGTTTGGATTTGACCGGAAAACGATTCCAGGACCAGGGGCAAAACATGGCGCAGGGCGGTAGTCTACAGCAGCAGGCGCAACAGGGTTGGATAGGTGCGCAGCAGCTCTACCAGCAGCAACAGCAGCCGCAAATGCGCGGGCCGCAACAACCATGGCAAGGAGGTGTTGACAATGAGCAACCCCCATTCTAAGGAAAACGTGGTACTTGTGTTCACGAAACCAGCCTGCCCACAGTGTGACGCTGTGAAAAAGTGGTTTGACAAGCACCCTGATGTTCCGGTAGAATACGCCCCCATTGATGAGAATGTGCTAGCCCAGGCTGTTGCTGATGGTGTTCAGCAGGCCCCCGTGGTGGTTCTTGTTAAGGATGGTTTAAGGGAGCATGTGCATGGTGGTTTTAATCGTCTTCGCCTGATGGAGTACCGCAAAGCCCTCCTGTCGTAGTAGTTGTCCGTTGCCCCCCCCCTATTGTGGTGGGGGTTCTAGTTTATGTGGGGAGAAACACACGTGAATGAAACCTTGGCGTTGGATGAGGAAAAAACCCTGTTGGGCTGTTTGCTGATGGGGGGTGTTGGCGCGGGTGAGGTGTTCGCCCTGGTAGAAGCCAAAGACTTTCAGCATTGGGCGCACCAGTCGGTGTTCGCTGTCATGCAAGATTTGTTCATGGCGGGGGTTGATATTGATGCTATTAGTGTGCTAGGGGGTTTGGAGAAGCGGGGCGAGCTGGGGCGTATTGATGGTAGTGTGGTGCATAACCTGTTATCCAAGGCCACGATGAAAAGCGACATACCATTTTTGGCGGGGAATGTCAAGGAGCGTTCACGCAAGCGCCAATTATGGTCATTGGCCGCGCATATGGAAACCTTGTGCAAGGAACCGTCGGTCACTTCAACGGATGTTTTGGGCAGGGTGCGTGACGGTTTGGATAACATTATGCTATCGTCGTCGGTGGGCGGGGCTCACCATTTAGCGTTCGATGAATCGTTGGATTGGTTAGCTGATGCTATGGCGGGGCAACTACCGCAGGGGGTGATGACTGGTTTTCGTGGGCTTGATTCGATGCTGCAAGGTTTGCAGGGGGGTCAGTTGGTTGTGGTTGCGGCTAGGCCGGGGTGCGGTAAATCCACGTTGGCGGTTGATTTTATGCGGGAAATTAGTATCAGGAATGGGGCTGCTACCTTGATGTTTTCGTTGGAAATGTCTTCGAGGGAGATTCAGCAGCGTATTTTGGCTGCGGAAACTTGCACGAATATTAGTGCGATTCGTGGCGGGCATGTGTCGGTTGACCAGTTTGAGGCGCTTAAGCGGAAGGCGGGGGAGATATCGGATGCCCCTATTTATATTAGTGATGATGCTAGTCAGACGATCATGGATATTGTTTCGAGATCAAAAATTGAGGTGCGCAAGAATGATGTGCGTTTGATAGTTGTTGACTATTTGCAGCTCATCACCCCCACCAATGTGAATGTTCCACGGCAAGAGCAGGTGGCGCAGATGACACGTCAGCTTAAAATTCTTGCTAAGGATCTAAACGTACCGATTGTGCTTGTTGCCCAGCTAAACCGCAATAGCGAAAACCGGGATGGGGGCACGCCTAGGGCTTCTGACCTGCGTGAGTCGGGGGCGATTGAGCAGGATGCTGATATTATCCTGCTGATTGATAGGCCGGACGCCAAGGACCCGGACCACCAACGTGCCGGCGAGGCCGACATTATTATTGCTAAGAACCGGGGTGGGGCAACGGGGGTGCATACGATTGCGCACCAGTTGCATTATTCGCGGTTTAAAGAGTTCCCCCAGGGCATGCGATCCTCATCACAATGGTTTGACAAGTAGCTCACATTCGTGTATAATATGTGGCGTAAGTGAATAAAACTTCAACTTTAAGGAAAGGCTGAGAAGTGAGTTTAGTTGACCAGTTCAACACCGCGGCGGACGCCATGGGTCCGAAGCCCCAAACATCGTACGAATGGTTGGATAGTTTCGGCGGGGAACGCGAGGCAATGGTTAAGGCCCTGACCAGGGATGATATGGTGTTACATGATTTGTGGTTGGTTGCGTCGTCGTTGCAGGGCAACCCGTACCCGCACCAGTACAAGGCATTCTGCACGATGGTGGCGAACCTGCGTGCGGGTGTTCGTTAAGAAGTTTTTAAGGGAGGATAAAGCGTATGGGTGATGTTGATAAAATGATGAGTGCCCCCCCAAAGGGGGTCACCCCGGGTGTGGTGATGGACGGCATCGAGGGTGTTGTTACCTCACCCCCACGAACCACCCCACCATCTGAGGATGATTGGGGGCATGTGCTGGAGGCGTTCGGGCTTGATCCCGAGAAGTATTCAGTCGAAGGACCGGTACGCCATTCGGCTTGGGAAGTGCCGGGGCATGGTGTGCAGCACGCTTACCGCGCTAAGGTTGTTCTAAGGCCGCAGCATAATAGTGATATTGAGGATTTACTAGACTCCATCTATTTGGATTCGGTTAATAATGTCACACGTGACGGAAACTGGCTGACTATTGTGCTGTCGGACACTCATATTGGGAAGAGTGTTGAGGCCGGTGCTGGTGCCGAGTATTTGATTGGCCGGTGGAAAACCGGGGTCATTAAAGCCTTAGAACACCATGAGAATATCGGCGGGGTGAATCTGGTTTTTGCAGGTGACCTGACCGAGGGCTACACCTCACAAGACGGTAAGATGATTGCCGAATGCGACCTGACCCTTGCGGAGCAGCTGCGCGTTTGCCAACACCTAGTGTCGTGGACTGTTCAGGAAATCCTATCACACGTTGATGACCTGGTTGTGGCCACAGTGCCGGGTAACCATGGTGAAACAACACGCAAACAATCCCGACCCATGTCCGACAACTACGATATCATGATCGTTTCCGCTGTTCAGGACGCTTTCAGCATGGTTGATTCGGAAATGATGCGGGGCAAAAATGTGCGCTGGCTGTACCCAGACCACACGCGGGGCAGTGTCACCTATGATTGCGGTGGCACCGTGTTCACGATCGTGCACGGGCATTTATTCAAAGGGCAAATCAGTGGTGCGGAAAAATGGTGGTCTGGCCATATCGCTAATGACAGTGAGGAGGCGTTTGCGGATATTCTCATTAGTGGCCATTTTCATAATTTTCATATCGAATCATGGACGGCTAAGCGCTGGATCGTGAGCGCCCCGGCGTTGGAAAAAGAATCCACCTGGTTCCGTAATCGCACCGGATCAACGTCATACGGGGGCGTGCTATCATTCGTGACGGTTGATGGTGTGCCACGTAACATTAACATTTTCTAAGAAAGAAAGGATCATATCATGGGTGATTACTATAAGTTTGGGGACAAGCAGGTGTGGGATATTTCACGGCATTTGACCGGGAACGCTGCCCAGGCGGTGCAATATATTGCGCGGTCTTGCCGGCTTGATGGAATGAATAAGCATGCTGACCTGGAGGAACGTATCGAGGATTTGGACAAGGCACGGGACATGTTGTTGGATGAAATTTGGCGGCTTATTGGTGAGGGGGCAGGCCCTGACGATAAGATCAGCCTACAGGTTGATGATGAGTATGAGGGTGTGATCCACGATGAAGCATAAAGATTTTTTCTTACAAGTCACAGCGGATGGTGTGCCACGCCCCCAAGGCAGCAAGAAAGCGTTTGTGCGCGGGGGCAAAGCGGTGCTGGTTGAGCAGTCGGAGGGCTTGAAAGAATGGCGTGAGCATGTGGCCAGTAGCGTGTCAACCCACATGCAATACCAGGGCTTAGAAATGATTGAGAACGCCCCGGTGGAGGTTCGCCTAGTTTTCGCCATGCCCCGCACTAAAGCGATGAAACCAACCGACCCCCTGACCATGATCCAACGACCTGATATTGATAAGCTGGAGCGTGGAATCCTTGACGCCATCACCGGGGTGGTTTTCAAGGATGATTCCCAGGTTTGCGTGGTGCACAAGGTGAAGCGCCGTTGCGCGCCGGGCGAGCCCCCGAACGTATTCATCGAGGTAGAACTGGCGAAAGATCAGGTTACGGCATGGTAGACTACGACTTGAAAGAAGAACTACTACATGAAACCCGTGAGGTTTTCGTTGGGTTGCGTAGCCTGGTTGAGTCGGTGGGTAATCGCCGCATGCAGAATGCGACCCACGCGGATTTAGCGGTTGAGCTTATCGACTACCCGGATGCGGATTTGAAACACTTGGGCATGTTGGTTCAGGTGTTGGTGTCGCGTGGGTCTTTACATTCGGGTTGGTTAAGGTTTTTCTGGGTTTCCAAGAATGGCCGGGTTGTTGGTGGGGCCAGCACCCTAACCCCCGGTGATGTTTATAATATTGTTACTGAGGTTGAGTATGCTATCAACCAGGCCTACAATGACTTTGAAGAGCTAGAAACTATTTTCGAGGCGTGGGCTAAACAGCGCCTGTTTTCTAAGCGAATCCTTGGATACAGTGACTACGTGCCGGATTGGGTGCAGTATGATGTTGCTGCCGAGAAAATCGGTTGCCCCCCATCGTCTATCCTTGAGGCGGTGAATCGTGATTTTATACGGCACAAAACGCATCTTGGTGCCCTGATGGTGGATTTACGCAGTGTGCGGGCCTGGAGGGCAGGCCGAAAGCACTAACATTTTGTTGTGGCATGGTATAATATTCCCCTGAAAATTGTTTGTTTAAACGCTTTTTAGGGGAATATTTTTATGGGTTTATCAGCTAGCGCTAGAGGCTACGGCAAGATGCACCAGCGTGCCCGTGAAAGCTTGATGCTTCGTTTGCGTGATGGTACCCCGTGCCCGTGGTGTGGCAGGCCAATGTATGCTGCTGCTGTGAAGAATTTTGATGGTAAGCCGCTTGCTGCCGACCACCTGAATTTTCATGGGGCGAGAAATGGTGAATTGCCAGAGCGTTTGTTGCATTTTACTTGCAACAGCCAGCGGGGTGGTGGTGAGGTTACCACTAGTGAGGTTCGGAAAATTGTTGTGATGGGTCCCCCGTGTGGGGGTAAAACCACGTGGGTTAGTGAGCATGCGAAACCGGGGGATATAAGGATCGACTATGACCATTTATGCAACCTTGTTGGCGGCTACCCTATCGGTAATCATGATTACCCACAAGTGGTGGCAAGACTGGTAAGGAAAGCTAGGCTGCTACTTATTAGGGAAGCTTTGAAACAGTCCGAGACTGACGCGTATATTATTCACTCAACACCTAGCGAATCGGCGTTGCTGCGCTATGCGGAAGCCGGGTGCGAGTTCAAACGCATTGATCCTGGTGAGGCGATTGTTCGTGAGCGTTGTGCTCGCCTGCGACCAAAGTCGTTCATGCTTGGTGTTGATAAATACTATGAGAGTATGCGTAAGAAACCCGCGCCTGTCGCCCCTGATGGTGGTGGCGGTTCGGGTTTTTGGGGCTAGAGTTTGAGAGGTAAAACATATGGCCAGAATATATGATGGTAAGGAATACCCGGAGGATTGGTTGTCGGGGGGCAGGTTTGTTTACGATTCCTACCGGGAAGAACCCAAGTCCGTGAGCATGGAAAATCTTATCATTATCGCATGCCGACAACGCGACCGGATCGACCGTTTGAAACGCGAGTACGGCAAGATTGTGCGGGGTGTGGTGAAGCAGGTTGAGGAAGAAAAACCTAAGAAGAACGCCAACAACATTGATGATGAGGATGACGAGTTGCCCCGCTACATCGTCGTTGTGGACTCTTTGATGGGGGAGATTCGCAATCAGGAAGATTTGTTCCGCAAAACCATTAACGATGTGGAGCGGCACCGCATCAATGCTGTGAAACAGATAAGGCAGGAAAAAGACAATGGTGACAGCTACTACGTCGATGGTAAAGAGAAAGCCTTTTCCGAAATCATCGGCTCACAAAACTTTAAGGGGTAAACAAACCCCGTATAATTTGCGTGAGGCCCCCGCCTACGACCATGCCGAGGGGAGGGAGATTATTGCTTTCGCTAAGATTATTGGGGTGGAGTTGATGCCGTGGCAGGAGTATGATATTTTGGCCATGTGCAGCAAGAACGAGGTTGGCCGATACGTTCACTCTGACAACATACTTATCATTCCTAGGCAGAATGGTAAGAGTCTGGGCATTTCCCTTATCTGCTTGTACCGTGCCATAAAATACGGTTGGCGCATACTATACACAGCCCAGCTGTGGGATACGGCCAATAGCATTTATTTGAATCTGCTTGGGGTGGTGAAAGCTTTCCCCCCGTTGGCGGGTATGCTTACACGTTTTTCAGGTTCGCAGGGCAAAGGTGTGCTGGAGTTTTCGTGTGGCGGGGTGATCTTTTTTCAAACCCGCGGTGATGATACGGCGCGTGGTATCACGAAAATTTCGTGTGTTGTCTATGATGAGGCTTATAACTTGACTGATGGTGCCGTGGCAGCTATCAACTTCACTACCCAGGCGGCTGATGATCCACAGTTTTTCTATATTACCTCAGCTGTTCATAAGGCTTTCAAAGCCCACCAGGACGGTAGGGTTATTTCGGCAATGAGGCGCCAGGCGTTGGCGGGGCCTGACCCTGTTGACCCCATCTACCTGGCCGAATACAGGGCGCCCGGTGATGCTAAACCCGATGTTGAGGAAACATGGATCCTGGCGAACCCGTCCTATGGGTTCATCATGGATGAGACGAAGATTAGAAAACAAATGAAACGCTTGAACACTGAGATTGGTAGGATCAATTTTGGTGTCGAATGTTTGGGTTGGGGTGACTGGTTCAATGATGAAGACGATGAAGATTTTACACCAATTATTGATTATTCCGATTGGGAAGCTGCTACAGTGGCTGATCCCGTACTGTGTAGTGTCGGGGCTGTGTCTGCTGTTGGCATTGATGTTGACTTGGGGGCTGTTGGCTGTGCGCTTGTGAGCGCGGAGAAAATGGCTGATGGGAGATGGTTTTTGTCTCTTGCCCCCCGTGATGAGTTTGACCGTGTGGGTGTTGTTGCCGATATTGAGCGGGTGATTGGGCTTCGTGACCCGATTGGGTTTGCTTATGACCAGAAGGGGGTTGCGGAGACTTGCACGGCGCTTTTTGAGCAGCGGGGTTTGGAGCCGACACGGTTTAATAAAACCGAGGTTTCTAAGGCTTATATGTTGTTTATGCAATTGTGGCGTGATGGTAAGATCAGGCATGATGGGTCACCCCGTTGGGTTGATGCTTTGTCGGTGGTTTCTGAGAGGGATATTCAGGATTCGGGTAAGGCTTTGAAGCGGAATAATCCGGCCGGGTGTCCTATTATTGCGGCGTCGTTTGCGTTGTTGTTGGCTGCGGATTATAAGCCTGCTGAGGTTGATGTTCGGCGTGCCCCTAGGGTTTCGATGCGTATTTCCCGTAAGCGTCGTGGTTTGTGATTTTGGTCACGCCACAGTTTGTCTTGTGCGGGGCTATTGTCATGTGGTCTATGTGATTGTTTATTCTTGATGGTTGCCCCGCCTATGGGGCTGCTAGATGCCTTAAACGGCGTTTGCCCTGGTGGGCATGTTTACTACTGGAAGGTTAATGGAAAATAATGGGGTTACGAAAATTCTTTGCAAAGTTCAAGCCGAAGCGCACAAGGGAAATCGGCACCGCCACCCCCACAGGGGGGTATCACGGGTACCAGCGGATGAACGACACGAACCATGATTTGCGGTTCCCCCGTAACATTGCGGTTTATAATAAGATGCTTAAGGAAGATGAGCAGGTGTCAATGGCGTATTCGGCTTGCACGCTTCCGGTGCTTCGTGCTAAGTGGCACATTGATTCGAATGGTGCCGATCCTGAGGTTGTGAAGCGGGTGGCGCAAGACCTTAAGTTACCTATCCTTGGTGTTGATTCGCCCCCGGTGACCAGGCTTTCTAGCGGGGTTTCATGGCAAGAGCATTTGCCCCAAGCACTCTTGGCACTGGTGTTTGGCTTCGCCTACTTCGAACAGGTATACGAGCAAGACGAAACGGGTTGGCACCTGGTGAAACTCGCCCCGCGTTGGGCTGACACTATCTCGAAAATTAATGTGGACGAGAACGGTAACTTAGAATCTATTCAGCAAAAGAGTGTGCGATTAGAAGACGGCACCGACCTTACCCCCGTGATTCCTGTTGATAGCCTAGTGGGCTACGTGTACCGCCCCACTAACAGCGACTGGATGGGCACCAGCATTCTTCGCCCTTGCTATCGTCCGTGGCGGCTTAAGGATGAGTTGCAGCGGCTTCAATTAAAAACTCTTGAGAGAAACGGCATGGGCATACCCGTCTATGTGGCATCGAAAGAAACCTTGTTGGGTCGTCCTGAGGATTTGCAAGACGAGATTGATAGGGGTCAAGAATTAGTTGAGGCTATCCGCGCCGATGATTTTGCCGGCGTGTCAATCCCCCCCGGCGCATCGTTCGAGTTCAAAGGCGTTTCCGGCCAACTACCAGACGTGTCGGGCGCTATCAAATCATACAATGATGCTATCGCTAAAAGCGTGCTAGCACACTTCCTGAACCTTGATGATGGTGGTGGATCGTACGCTTTGGCGGATACGCAGTCATCGTTTTTCACACAGTCGTTGCAAACCATTGCGGACTGGGTTGCACTCACCGCGCAAAAATATATTGTTGAGGATTTGATAAGCCTAGCATTCCCGGACTACAAGGGCCCCGTGCCCCTCATCAACTGCGACCCCATCGCATCAAACAGTGAGCTGAAACCTGAGATGTGGCCTAATGCTGTTGCGGCTGGTCTGGTTGACCCCAACGATCCCGTGACACGGAAATATTTTCACCGTAAAATGCAAATCCCTTGGTCCGGTGACACTGAAACTAATAATATTGACAATACTGGGGACGATGTTTTGTTGTAGTATGTTATAATATTCCGCATGAATGAATGGAATTTCTTTTCCGACATTTCCGACTGGGATATTGACCTGGCAGGATTCCGTGAATTCATCAACCAAACCACCGAGGAACCGTTAATAATTAATATTAATTCCTACGGTGGTGACGCAATGCTTGGTATCGCCATCGCTAATATTATTCGCAGTAGTGAAAATAGTACGGTGGCGAATATTTGGGGTATCGCAGCGTCGGCGGCTAGTGTGGTAGCGGTGGCGTGTGACCGTGTTGTTATGCAACCGTCTGCAACCCTCATGATCCATGACGCTTGGGCATGGGATGGTGGGGGCACTATCCCTGAGCTTGATTCCACCCGTGAACAACTGGATCAGTTATCGAATCAGATTGCTGATATTTATGTTTCTAAGGCTGGTGGGTCGCGTGAGCAGTGGCGTGAGTTGATGGGTGCGGAAACTTTTTATACTGGTCAGGCTGCTGTTGAGGCTGGTTTGGCTGATGAGGTTGTGGCCAGTGACACGGGTGATGGTGCGGAAAATAAGAGTTTGCGTAAGATTGTTAACATGCATAAACGGATGTTCGCGGCCAAGTTGCGTGAGCATGCTGTTAATGCTGATGATGGTTCCGAAAATGAGGATGTTATGGAGCTGAAAGACCAGCTTATCAAAATTTTAGAATTAGATGATACCGCCACCGATGATGATATCATCGAGGCCGTGCAAAAGCTTGTAGACGATGGTGCGGATAAAGAGGAAACCACTAAGAGTGACGAGCCGGAAGAGCCGAAGCCTGCCGAAAACTCTTTGCCCAAGGGCATGGTTGCCGTTGACGAATACACCCTGTCTGAGCTGCGTAAAAGCGCCGACGCTTTGAATAAGATGCGTGAGGAAGCACGGCGTAATGAGGTTGTGAACCTTGTGGACGAGGCTATCAATTCGGGCCGCATTTCAGCTAATGGCAAGGATGCTTGGGTCAATTCCTTGTTGCATGATTTTGAGGGCGGTAAGGTGCTGCTTGAGAATCTTGCACAGACCAGCCCGGTGAAGCATAGTGGTGTTCGCGGCTATGAGAATAAGGGCAAGTCGCACAGTTTGCGTTCCGGCTTGAAGGTTCGACAGATTTTCTAATAGGAAGATTGAATATAGATGACTAATCAAATTTTGACCGGTAACGCTTCCTTTAAGGCTGCTGCCAATGTGGTCGGCTACCGGTGTGTTAAACTCACTGGTGACGGCGTTGAGCATGCGGGTGCTAGTGATGATGTGTATGGTGTTGCGATTCAGAACGCCTATAAGACCCCGGTTGTGACCATTGGCCAGACCGACCGTGTGACCGTGGTGACCTCCCCAGCGATTATTAATATTGCCTGTGATAGCACGGACGATTTGAAGACCGGGGATAAGGTGTACGCCGCGGCGGATGGTAAGGTTGCTAAGGCTGGTACGAAGCCGGTTGGTTTCGTGGTTCGTAAGGGCCGTAAGCACGTGTCGGTTCGGCTTGTGACCCCACTGGCCCAATAAGAAGAAGGTGAGAAAATGGCTTTTATTCTAGGCGGAAACAGCGGTGGTTCCTATACCGTGTCCGACTATGTGGACGAACCGGAGCTGATTGTTGATGAGATTGTGAGCATTGTTCAGGATGCCGCTATCGAGAATGTGTTCTACTCTGATGATGGTGAAACCACTGCTAGCGCTATTATTTTCAAGCAGCGGGTTACCCCGTTCTTGTCCGAGAGCCCGCATGAGGTTGCGGAGTTTGAGGAAATCCCCACCGCCGATATTCGTGTTGGTGATGATAAGGTGGAGAAGGCGTTTAAGATTGCGGAGGGTTTGCGTGTTTCTTATGAAATGATTAAGGACAACCGCATTGACCTTCTGTCGCGTGGTGTTGAGCAGCTTGCTAATGAGTTCCTGTATGCTAGTGCACGTCAGGGGCTGGATCGGGTGAAGGCTGCTACTGATGAGCATAACCAGGTGGTGTCCGCTGGTACCCCGTGGTCTACCGTGACGGCGGAGATTGGGCAGGATGTTTTGCGTGCCTGTGCAATGGTCTCATCTGCGTTGGTTGATGGTGATGTTGATGATGAGCGCAAGGCGGCCCTGGGCTACACCCCGGATACCATCGTCATGCACCCGTCCGTGTGGTACAACATTATTGGCAATAAAACTATCCAAGCTGCGTTTATTGGCGCCAACTCTGGGGACAATCCCTATTTTAAGGGTTTCCAACCCTATAAGCCGTGGGGTTTGGATGTGGCGGTTAGCCAGTATGTGGATCCGAAGCAGGTGTATGTTTTGCAGGCCAAGAAGCCGGGTGGTAAGAAATTCTTAGACCGTCCACAGGTCACCCCCTTGTACTCGCCCTATGGTGATAGTAGTATTGGTGGTGCAACCATGGAGTACCGGGCTGATATCATGGAGCGTTCGATTCGTGCCCTGTATGATCCTAAGGCTGTTGCACGGATTCAGGTGGGCTAATCATTATGAGGATTCGCCTAAAGATTGGGATTTGGTGGCAGCCCACGGATGATGGTGGTGAGGTGTTGCGTAAGCGTGGTGATGTGTTTGATGCCCACCCGCTTGACGCCGCCCGCCTGATTAGTTCGGGTGTGGCTGAGGATGCTAACGCGAAGCATGACAAGGTTGAGGCTATCAATCTTGGCTTGCCCGAGGTTCCGCCAGTCGATGACGATAGCCCGGATGATGACAATAGTGGCCCCACCGATGACAGTAAACGCCCTGCCCAGGCCGCTAAGGTTGAGTTGTGGCGGCAATACGTCGCCAGCCTTGGGGCGCAAGAGAAAGACATTAAAGGTTTAACCAAGCCCGAGCTTATCGCAATGGCCGATAAGCTTAGCTGATAGGAAGGTGGCGGGGTGGAAAAGTTATCGGTTGATGATATTGGGGTGATGATGCCCCGCCCCTTCCTTCCCGGGGAAACAGACAGGTGCCGCGCCTTGATTGACTTGGCCTATGAGAGGATCGAGTTTGAGTTCGCTAGGCGCGGTTTAGTGTTGCGTGATGAGATTGTTTCTAAGCCTTGGCTTACGACCGCGGTCAAAATTGTTGTGCGCACAATGGTTGTGGAATCTCTACTAACCGGCGTGAACATTAACATGGTGAGCGTGTCGTCTACCACGGGGGAACAGTCCGACAGCGCAACCTTTGCAAAAACCGGGACCGAGGGGTTCGGGGGCGTGTTCCTCACTGAAAGGATGTTGCATGTTTTGGGGCTGCTACATATTCGCCCTCGCTATCGTGGAGGGGATTTTGTCCCATTCCCGGAGAGCAGAAGGGTGAACCTGTGGAGCGGATAAGAATTTTTGACCCACCAGAGATAGGGTATGATGGGTCCATTATTCACAGCAGTGATTACACCGAAGCGTTAGGCGTACCGCAGTATGATACGGGCCATGAGGTTCAGCATAAGGACTACGGTTCAACCGCGCAACGCATCAGGGTTTTCTTACCATCGGGGTTACCGATAGGCCCGAATCATGAGCTTGAAATCCGTGGGGTCAAGTACAAGATTTTGCACGCCCCATTCGATTGGGCTATAGGTCGCACCCCCTGGTTTCAGCGGCATAGCCCGATGATTGAGGTTATGTGTGAAAGGCGTGATGTGGATGGCTGATAAATTCGCTTTTCGTTTGGATAGTGATGCTATCAATGCTATGCTTCGTGAGAATTTCATGAGCGTGGTTGAGGCTAAGGCTGCGGAGGTTGCGGCCAACGCTAGGGGCATTGCGAACCCGAAAATGCCGGTCGCATCTAGAAGCGAGGTCAATAAATCGGGCAGGCCGGTTGGCCTGGTGACGATCATGCATGCGGGTGGTTTAAATTCGCAAGCCAAGCATGGAACACTGACCAAAGCCGCAACGGCGGCGGGGCTTGATTTGAAACGCTATGGGGGCACAAAGTAAATGCTGGAAAAGGATAAACGCCTGTTCATGTCCCAGGATGCCACCGCCAAGGTGCGTGAGTTTCTGACACAAAACGAGGCTTTCAAAAAACGCACATCAGCAACACTGCCCCTCAAATACTCGCCACAAAAAAACGGTTGGCACGTCACCGTCCAATCGGATGGGATCATTTCGGGCGGTAAGGGTTTCACCGTGGAAGTAGTGCGTGTCACAGTGCATTCATATGATATTCCTTCCGCAACCCGAATCATGCGCACCATTGATGCCGCCCTAATATCCTTTGGGGGCAGGTGGAAACTAGGGGTGCAAGCATCAACAAGAATCATCACCACACCGGACAGTAAACTTGGGGGATACGTTTCTTCCGCAACATACAATATTTTCGTGAATAGGATTGCATTATGAGTATTAAGCAACGCAACCCGCAAAACGTGAAAACGATCACAGATGCGGTGGTGTACATTAGTTATGCTGATGATCCGAAGGTCAGTAAGAATGGTGTTTTGGATCACACTTGGATGACCTTAGGTATCCTTAAGGATGACCAGGAAATTGATTTGAACCGGGCGATGGAGATTCAGGAAACCAAGGGCCTGGGCATGGGCACCGTGGCCGTGACCGGTAAGCCGGGCTCTGTGGTTCTTAAGGTCTTGGTGCTTGAAGAGAATGAGGCTGTGCAATCCGTGCTATGGCCGGACCGTACGAAGGGTTCTACCCCGTCGAAGCGGATTGATGGGGCTGAGATTCTTTTGCACAGTGCTGTGCTGGCCCGCCCGTTTGTGGCCGTGGAGTACGAGTTTAACGACGGCTCCCACCGGATCCTGGCGTCCCGCACCCGCACCGCGGCTAAGGGTGAGAATCTGAGCAAGGGCCAAGAAGCATCTGGCACTGAGATTGAGATCAACGTGCTACCGGATACTTTCAAGGCCGTGTTTGAAAAGCTGGACTTTGTGCCTGATGAGAAGCAGGAAATCATTGACCTGGAGCGGTTCACCAACACGTTGCCGCAGGCTAAGAAGCTTGTTAAGCTTCCCGCCGGGGCTACTGGCGGTACCTGGAATCTGCGTATCAACTACAACGAAACCAAGGATTTGGCGCATGATGCTAACGCCGATAAGGTCAAGGAGGCTTTGCGTGAGATTGCGGGCGGTGAGGAAGCAACAGTTTCCGGCTCTGCTACTGCCGGCTTCACGGTCGAAGCGTTCGAGGGTATCCTTGCCGCAGTGAGCCACCTTGAGGGCGCGACTGGCCAGATCACGGTTGAGGACGCGCCGTAAAAACTGTCACTGTGACATTAATGGGTGATGTAAACATACCGCCTTTAGTGTCACTGTGATGATAAAAGCATGGGGTTTAGGGGCGCACCCAACACCAAGACGCCCCCATTTTTCAACATTTCAATAACTACCTATAGGAAGGTTCACCCCAATGAGCGCAACCCAAAAAGAAGCTGTGGAAGAAACCACCACCGTCGAAATCACCGCAACCCTACGAGGCCAAGAAGTCACGGTCACAATCCCCGCCACCCTCGAAGACATGAGCCTAGACGCCTATGATTCTTTCTGTGATAAACCTGTGGCCGTGTACCGGGATATTCTTTCCCCCGAGGATTGGGGTAAGATCAAGGCCACCGGCGCAACTTTGCGCGATTTTCAGAAGCATGTCGTCCCCCTCATTGATAAGGAATGGGGTCTTACGGGAAAATAGAACTCCTCCCCTACATTCGTGAGCACGAAGACCTTGTGGAGCAGGACCTTGCTTTTATGGGTATTGACTATCGTGATTTTTGGCGCCCCAAAGGCGGTGACTCGCGGCTTACCCTGAGGCGGCTATTGGTGCTGGTAGATGGCTTGGATCGTACCCGGTCTAGGTTTTGGTCGGAAATATTGGATATTGATAGGCTATCAATCGAGGGCTATATTCTTGCCGACATTTTCGCCGCTATCACTTCTGGGGAGCGTCACCCCATGGCGACAATGCGTGAGGGGGCCAGGAAGCAGAAAGCCTTAGAGGAACGTAAGGAACGCTATTTCAGGATCAAGGCTGAGCGTGAGCGTAAACTTGCGTTGGCGAAGGGGATAACTTAACAAAACATTTTTTGCGGGGCAGGCCACTGGTTTGCCCCGTCTTTTTTAATACTTTTATTATCATTAGTGAGGTTACAATGTCAGCTATCGGCTATGCTTCTCTACCGATCACGGTGTCGTTGCGGGGCATGAATGCGGCTATCAAAAAGCATCTAGAGGACCCTGTGAATAGTGCCGCCACTGCGGCGGGGAAGAAGATTCAAACCGAGCTCACCCTCGGTATTGACGGGTCGGCGAAGGCGTTTGAGCAGGCGAAACGCCGTGAAGCACAAGCCCAGGAAAAAGTCAACCAGGCTATGCAAAAAACTGAGCAAGCACAGGCGAAGGTTGAGACGAGCACGAAGAGGCTTGAGGCTGCGGAGAAGAACCTGGAGTCGGTGCGTGTCTCACAGAATGCTAAGGTTCAGGATGCGGAGTCGAAGCTGCAAACCCTACGTGAAAGCAGTACCGCTACCACGGAGCAGTTGGAGTCTGCGGAACGTAAGCTTGATGCGGCTAGGGCTAACCAGGATGCGAAAATTGCCCAGGCGGAGGCGAAGGTTTCCGCAGCTAGGCAGCAACAATTAGGGTCCGTGAGTGCGCTTGAGGGTGCGGAAACCGCGTTGTCCAATGCCCGGGGTAGGGCTAGTGACGCTGCCGATAATGTGGCCGCGGCACAGCGCCGTATGGCTGATGCTTCCGATACCGGTTCCGCAAAAATGCAATCTTTGGGGGCCACGTTTGATAGTGTTGCGGGCCAGGGCGCGGGTTTGTTTGGGCAGTTGGGGAAGGTTTCTGGGCTTCTTGCGGCGGGGCTTGGGCTTGCTGGTGGTGTGGGTTTCCTGAGCGAGGCCATTAAGGAAGGCCGAGAATTTGATGGTGTGCTAGGGTCGCTTGGTGCCGTGACCGGTTCGACTGCGGAGCAGCTAGCAAAGGTGAAGCAGCACGCTAAGGATTTGGGTAATGACGAGTCGCTTGCTGGCACTTCCGCAGCATCGGCGGCTGACGCTATGCTTGCCCTGGCTAAGGGTGGCATGGATGTTTCACAGGCTATGGATGCGGCTAAGGGTTCGATCCAGCTTGCCGGGGCTGCCCAGATTAGTGCTGGTGACGCCGCGGATTTGCAGGTCGCAGCCCTGAACAGTTTCCACCTGGCAGCGGATCAGGCCACCCGGGTTGCGGATGTTCTTGCAAACACCGCAAACAATACGGCCACGACTGTGACTGACCTGGGTGAGGCCCTGAAGATGGCCGCCCCAACCGCTGCAACCCTTGGCGTTTCCTTAGAAGACACTAATACATACATTGGTTTGTTCGCTAACCAGGGCGTGAAGGGCACCATGGCCGGTACCGCCATGCGCTCAGCTTTATTGTCTCTTACATCACCTTCTAAGCAAGCCGCAAAAGCCCTAGAAAACATGGGCATTCAGGCATTTGACGCCGACGGCAAGTTCGTTGGCCTGAGAGAAATCACAATCCAGTTGCATGACGCGCAGGAACGCATGGGTGAATCAGCATTCCTCGCCGAAGCATCAACCGCGTTCGGGCGTGAAGCCGTGTCATTTGCTACCACCGCGGCTAGTAGTGGTGTTGAAGCGTTTGATAACCTGCGTGGAAAAATGGATGCGGTTGGTACCGCTGGCGAAACCGCGGGCGCTAAGCTTGGCGGGTTGAATGGCGCCATGGAACGCTGGGATAATGCCTTGTCAGATGCTAAATTACGCATCTATGAGGTGATCGCACCGCATCTTGAGGTGTGGATGGATCAATTGGGAAAGTCTGTTGGTAGCGTTGCTGAAGCTTTCTCTAAAACGGTTGAGTGGATTCGTCAGCATAATGAGCTTGTGGGCACGATTGCGGCTATGATTGGCGGGGTGATTGGTGCGTACACCATGCTGAAGGCGGTTCAGGCCGGGGTGTGGGCTGTTGGTGCTATCAGGAATTTCATGGTTTTACTTCAGGCGATGCCTGCCCTGCTAGCCGCACAGCGGGCCGGAACCTTGGCTGCCACAGCCGCTAACCTGGGGTTGACAGGCAGTTTCACAGGGTTGAACGCGGTCATGGCCATGAACCCGTTTATTGCGTTGGGCTTGGCTATTGCTGCGGTGGTTGCGGGCTTGGTGTATTTTTTCACCCAAACCGAAACCGGTAAACGCCTTTGGGGTGAGTTCACAGACTTTCTTAAGAATGCTTGGGAAGGCGTCAAGGAAGGCTTGGCCAATATTGGGCAGTGGTTTAGTGAGAAATGGCAGGCCGCTGCCGAAGGTTTATCCTCACTAAAAGACAAGGTCACCAACACTTTTAACGAACTAGCGGGGCCTGTGAAAGACTTCGCGGGCAATGTGGGCACGTGGCTTAGCGAGGGTTGGGAAAACCTCAAAACCGGGGCAGGCGTTTTCAAAGACATCATCGGGGACGCTATTAGCAAAGGCTGGGAAAATGTTAAGGACATTTTCAGTGCCAGCATTGACACGGTGAAGGAAGTTTTTTCCGGCTTCTTCGTGGCCCTGGTGGATATTGTTACCGGTAATTGGGAGGATGTGCCCAAGGCGTTTGGCCGCATGTGGGATCACATTAAGGATATTTGGGGCGAGGCCGGGGAGAACATTAAGAACCGGTTTAACGATTTTGCGGAGAACGTGAAGGGCAAACTGGGGGCGTTCAAAGATGCGGCTGTGAATAAGATTAAGAACATGTGGGGGGATATTGTTCAAGGCTTCCATGCTGGTGTTGCCAAGGTGATTATCACGGTGACCGGCTGGAAGAATCAATTTCTCACCCACCTTGCGGAGATGATTAGCAAGGGCCTCAAGTTTGCGCAAGAGTTCCCGGACAAGCTTAAGAATTTCTTCGCTAAAGCGGGGGCGTGGCTGGTCAATGCGGGTATCAACATTTTCACCGGTTTGCTTAATGGCCTGCGTGAGGGCTTCGCCAAGGTCATGAACTGGCTGGATGAGAAGGTTTCCGCTATCCAGGACAAAGTTTCCAGTGTAGCATCTTCGGCGTTTAGTATCAACACTGAGGGGTCGCGTCACGCTAATGGGGGTATTGTTGGGTATGCTCGTGGCGGTTTGGCTTTTGCTAAGGGTGGTGAGAATCACACTGCGACGATTGCGGCACCCGGGGAGTGGCGTGTGTGGGCTGAACCCGAAACTGGTGGTGAGGCGTATATTCCGTTGGCCCCGGCTAAGCGGGCACGGTCTACCGCTATCCTGAGTAGGGTTGCTGATATTTTTGGCATGCGGTTGCAGGATAAGGCCACTGGTATGCCTGTGCAGCCTACTTACACGGGTAATATTTATGGTGGCCAAAAGTTTGCTGAGGGTGGTGTTACTGGCCGTGACCTGGTAAGGTTTGCCCAGGGGCATTCTGTGAAGGGCTATCAGGCTTCCCGCCCGCTTGAGGGGGCACCGTATGTGTGGGGTGGCTCAAACTGGGGTGACTGTTCCGGCGCGATGAGCGCTTTCGCTGCCCTGGCTGCTGGCATAAACCCATTCCCCCGGAAGTTTGCGACCGGGGATCAGGGTGCTTGGGGTGCTTCTCATGGTTTCCACAGGGGTGTTGGTGGCAGTAACACGTTCACCATGTGGTGGTTTAATGGTGGCCCTTGGGGTGGGCATACTACCGGTAAAATTGATTATGGTTCGGGTAGTGTGTTTGTTGAAATGGGTGGCCAGCGGGGTAATGGTCAGCTTGGTGGTATGGCTGGGGCTAACCTTTCCCAGTACACTGATGCAATGTTTATCAGGCTACGTGGTGGTGGCCCACAGTATTCTGCTGAGCGTTTCGAGGAAACCTTGGATCGTTTCGATGGTCTACCGGGGAAGATTGATGGGATTACTTATAGCCCGGATGAGGGTGGTTTTACTCTGGATTCGGGTGTTGCTACTACCCGTAGTAGCGATTCCACGGGTAGCGGTACCCCTGGTTGGGGGTCTGCTGCGGAGTTGCATAAGGCTTTGGCGAAGTTTTATGGCTTACAGGAAACTAAGAAAGGCACCGCTCTTACTGGTAGTGGTAATGAATATACTGGTAGTGGTGTTGTTTCTGGGGCGAAAGAACTTGGGGATCCGCTCACCCTTGACCCGGATAAGGATGTTCCTTATGGTCAGCAGGGTAAGAAGCATAGTGGCTGGGGCCATGATTATTTCGTTCACGAAATTTCCCGGCGCGCTAAAGATTACTCACTTTCTTCTAAGGGTGCGATGATCGGTGTTGCTACCGCTTTGGTGGAGTCTGGCGACCCCCTGAAAATGTTTGCAAACGCTAAGGTCCCGGGGTCGTTGGCGTTCCGTCACGATGCTGTGGGGTCGGATCATGATTCGGTTGGCCTGTTCCAGCAGCGCCAAGCCGGTTGGGGAACCCTTGCGGAACGCATGGACCCGTACAAATCCGCGGGCCTGTTCTATAAGGCCATGCTATCGAAGTTCCCGGGGTGGGAGGCAATGTCACCGGGTGCTGTGGCGCAGGGTGTTCAGGTGTCCGCTTTCCCCACACGGTACGCAACTAAAATGGATCGGGCGTTATCCCTGGTTAAGGGCACCGGCTTGTATGATAATGGCGGCTGGCTACCATCTGGTGGTATGGCCGTGAACCTTTCGGGCAAGCCGGAACGTGTGCTAACTCATCAAGAGTTTTTGGGGCTTGACCATTTGGCTAACTCGATTGATAGTTTGGTTAGTAAAATGGAGCCCATTGTCGAGCGCATCGGCTCACAGTGGGAGGAACGCCGTGCTGACTACGAGGGCGACTTCCTGGGTTCGGCGCAGATTGTTCAGGATGCTGAGCAGGGGTTAGCGGAAACCCGGCGCCAAGTGGTGGACAACACGAAGGCGGAGAAGGAAGCCTTAGAAGAGGTTGAGAAAGCAAGAAAGGAATACCAGGAAGCCGAAGCCAAAGGCGCCAAGGTTTCCACAGCGTCGGCTAGGAAGATTCAGGATGCGGAAACCGCCCTTGCCCGTGCACGATCCTCAAAGGCCAAGAATAAGGCTGAGAAGATTGCGGATGCGGAGAAGCGTCTAGCGCGCGCCCGTGAGGACGCTGCGGCTTCGATTGATAAATCCGATAATAAGAATGCTGAGGAACAGAAGAAAAAGCTTGAGGCCCTGAATAAGGCTGAGGATAAGCTGGCTAAGGTTCGTAAGCAAAACGGTGACGCCCTGAAGCAGATCGAAGTTGCGGAACGGACGGTCATGGCTGCACGTATCCAAGCAATACGCGATCTTATCACCGCGGCACAAACTGAGCTCAACACCATGATTGGGGCGTTTGCCCTGGTTGCGGGGGTTGTTTCTGAAGCCCACGACACGGTGCAGAAGACGCGGAAGGAAGTTCGGAAGCTCAAGTATGATTTGACGCAGGCGATGTTTACCGCAACGCAGGCTGCTATCAACCTGAGGAACGCCGAGTTTAACCTTGCGCAGGTGCGTGCTACTGGTGCTGTGAATCAGGCGAAAGCGCTTGAAGCATTGGACAAAGCAAGGCTTGAGGCGAACAAGCAAATGTACGATCAATTTGGTTTCGCTATTGATCGGTACATTGAGAAGGGCACTGGGGCGTGGGGCACGGTTGCTGGTGAGGCGCAGCGTCGTACTAACCAGGTTCGGGCTGCGGAGTGGGAGCTTCGCCGTGTACAAGCTGAGAATGCCCTTCAGCAACACACTGCCATGATGCAGGCGAAGGATGCGGCGTTTGCTGCAGCTGAGGCCACTTTGAACCAGGCTAAGGCTGCTGAGCTGCTGAAACTGTCCACACAAAAGTTGCAGGTGCAGGCGGCTAAACTGTACGGCCTTGACACGCCCGGGTTGTCTGGGGCGCAGAAGGGTTTGCAGGGTTTGCAGAAGGGCGCTTCCGGCCTGATGGGTGTGCTTGGCGGCCTGGTATCGGCTGGCCTTGGCTTCTACACTGGTAACATCGCTACCGGTGTAGGTGGGGCACTCACTGCAATTAAGAGCATTGGTGATATTTTCACAGGGTTTCATGCGCTCAAGGCCAATAAGGACGAAACCGGTAAGGTTTTCAAGGGCCTGTCGCTTGGTAAGAAACTGTCCTTAGGTTTGGCAACACTGCTTGGCGGTGCGGCTGCGGCTGGTGGTGCCGTGGCTGGCGTGAACGGTTATGGTGTTGAGGCCGCTACTGGCGGGGCGAAGGTCGGTTCTGAGATCATTAACTCGGCTTTCGGCACGATTGCCGAGAACATGAAGACCGACATGGAGCGCCTGAATTTGGAGTTTCAGCGGCGTCAAGAAGCGTTGCAGAATGATTATGCAACACGTTTGCAAAACATTCAGAATGAACGCGAGTACAATAAAACCGCTGGTGAGCTGCGCAAATCGGAGCTCAGTAAGCTGGTTGAGTTGGCTAGCATTAACAAACAAATTCAGGAAGCCACCTCGAAAGAAACCGTGAACGCCCTGAAGCACCTGGCTGATGTGACTGAGCAGCAACGCAATTCTGAGCTGCGTTTGCATAAGGACACGATCCGGGATTTGCGCCTGGCGTTGCGCCAGTCGGGGGCGGAGGCCGAGCATGCGGCCGCGGAGTCGGAGCGTGTGGGTAACAAACGTGCCACAGTGACCGTCAACCTGCCTTCGGATAAAACCGCCTACAGCGCCGATGAGGTCAAGGCACTTTTGGAGCAGATCAGTAAATCGCAGGCGGATTTGGATTTGCGTGTGCGTGAGATTGAGGACGGGAAGAAGCCGAACGCTTGGGATTTCCAGCGCTCACTGCGCAAGGCGGACTGATTGTGATTTAGCCCACGTCATAGTTTTGCGTGTAGCGCCCTATCGCCATGCGGCCTATGTGATTGTCCATTCTTGATAGTTGCCCCACCTATCGCCCCGCTAGGCGCCTTAAACAGCGTTTGCCCTGGTGGGCAAACGCCGCTACTATTTGGGCATAAGAAAACACCCCCTGATATTTGGGGGTGTTTTTTACGATGCGAGAAGAGGGGAGAGAATACTTTTACTTATCTTCCTTCAGGGCCTCCTTAATCCGCTCAATTAGGGTAGCTTCTTTGATATAGAAGCGGGCACGGTCATTGATTTTCACATGCACCTCACCATCGGCATCAATCCAGGCTTTCATCGCTTTCAAAGACTTGCCTGTATTGTTGCTCACTTTTTCGCCGTCCAGTTCTGCGTAGCAGATGTTGCCGGTGCCGTAGTAGCCGAGTTCAACCCCCACGGCTTCCAGCCAGTTGTTGAGGTAGATGCGGGTTTCCCCAGTGGTGGGGTGCACCCATTCTTTACCGGTGATGCCGTTGGGGTAGGTTGTGATGTTGGTCATGGTGTCCTCCTTGGACTCTTCAGGCCCCAACGCTCTTGGTTGGGCTTTATCTTCAACCTGATGCTTTTAATTATACACGATCCTGCCCCCGTGTCAAACCACTAGGTTGTGATGCTGGCCACGTTTTGTTGTCGCATGCTATAATGGTTTAGTTTTGACCCCTAACATTTGGAGACGTAAATGCTATCAGCATCTCTTGGTTCCTTAGGTTTTATTAAGCCTGATCTTGAACACATGAAAAACAATCCAGATAACAGCAACTGGGTGTACCGTGACTACAACCTGGTTGAGGAAAGTATCCAGGGCATGGTTGGTGAGTTTGAGGACACTGTGCAAAACCCCGTAAACGGCCTGGGCCAGGTGTACAAAGGGCACCGCATTAAGCCGTTCACCGGCGAATTCACCCTATCAGTCACCCCCGGCCCCGCCAAAACCGGGGAAGCAAGTTTGTATAAATCTTTCTTAAGATTGCAGAATGAGGTGCAGCCAGGTAAGACTTTCATTTTCAACGTGCATAACGCACCATTCACCTCCTACGGGCAAGGCCAAGACAAGTTCTACAACGCAACCTACAGCGCGCGTTTGCGCACCACCCGCTCACTAGCGTGGCCGAACCCCGACCCGCAAGATTTTGACCAGGATAACATCAAGGTTATTGTGCCCGTGATCTGCGATGACGGGTTTTGGTTCCAGGTCAAAAGCGTCTACCCCACATTGCAAAATGGGGTGCAGGTGGCAAGTTTCCAGCGCAAGTCAAACATTCCTTCCGGTTTTAAGGTGACTCTAAGGTTTAAACGGAATGAGACCACCAGCTTTAAGGGCGTGTGGCGGGGCACCGGCCTGGATTTTCTTAACCTAAACTTAGAAGCGGGCGACTTTGAGGGGCTTGCTTACATCAATTTTGATCTTGGCGAGGCCCCAGTAGTCCGTCGCGCCAGCGATAGTAAGGTGGTTAAATCCCTCACTGACCAGCTTAAGCCACAGGATTATGCACATTTGCAGTCCCCTGCCGGTGATGTGGTGCGTTTCACAAGCAATTTCGATTATAGGATTGATTATGAGGAACGCCACCTAGTACCATGGGGCGGGGACGAAAGCTAAGAAAATGCCGGGCATACTTGACACGATGAACACCACGGGGGCGTGGAAAAAATGGTTTGACCTGCGCGCCAACGTGATTAAGCAACGCGGCGTGTATGTTTGCATATGCAACGGTAGCGGACAGCCCATGGTGGAGCTGGATAATTATAGTGATCTTTCCTATAATTTTCAGCACAACCAGCCGGGCACCGCTAGTGTGCGTGTTGGGCTGGATGTGGAGTATTCGGAAGCCGGAGTATTCGCGCCCCCACCAGGGGCTGAGCATGATATCCAAATTTTGGGTGCGCTAATTCACAATGATTTAAAGATGCTGCTTATTGATGCGGGGGATGTGCGGTGGTTCGGGAAGATCAAAATGGCGAAGTTCACCACCCAAAACAGCAGGTTCAATTCGGTCACGATTGAGGCCCTGGAATACTTGGATGTGTTGGGTGAAATGCCCGCCGTTTCGGACCGTAAAGCCTGGTCAGAGACGAAGAATGAAAAGATTAAAGACAACATTCACACACTGAAGTCGCCCCGCGAGTACACCCTGAAACTTTTCAGGGCGGGCAACCAGGTGGACGGGTTCACCGTGATAGGTAAGGCTGATGAGATGATCGCTAAGCTGATCCAGGAAAACGCTTCTCTTATCTACCGGACCGAGGGGTATACCGGGCCACCATTTCTTTGCCGTCGGGTGGAAACCGGGGTGGACTCACCCGAGGTCACCATTACTTTGGCGGAGGATACAATGGCTAACACTATCAAAGACGCCTTGGAGTTTGCTAACATTAACCTGTTTCTAAGGGTAGCGTACCCGTGTGAAACACTGGATGCTAGCGTGTGGGGCAGGACGCAGGTGGGAACGGTTTTTCCGGTGCCATACATTTTTGTTTCACAGGGGGAGGATGCTAAGAATGCCTAGGGTTAATAAAATTGTTACCCCGAATAGTATGGAGTTTGTTGTCACCTATCCTACGGCTACACGCCTGTATGGTGCATGGTCGGTGACCTACCCTGATGGTGTTTCGTTGTCGGAGGACCAGCGGAAACGTTCCGTCTATGTGTATGCGCTTAAGAATGATTTGGGTAACGGCTTGTTTATTCAGGCTTTTCTTAAGTCGGATATTAGTATTAATATTCCGGCGGGGATAACGGATATTGCGCAGGTGATTGATGGGGGGGAGAAAGCTAATGAGATGACCACTACTTTCACCCGGGATGTTGAGGGCCTAGAAGTGGGTACCGCTGCCGACGTTTTCCCTGGTGATGTGGTTGATGTGATGGTTGGCCCTGGGATGTTTCGTGAGGCAAAAGTGTCCGGTATCGAGTTTGTGGCCACCCCCACGGGTATAGTGCGGAAGATCAAAATTTCTAAGGACATTCTTAACCGTAACGAGAAGCTGCTGAAACACCAGTCGGACACGTGGCTGCGCATCGTTGATGAGCGGAAACGCGCGGGGGCTAACCTCACCGCCTTGGAAGCGTACATGAAATCAAAATTTGGGGTTGACCTGGTGTACGATTTTGAATTCAAGCACCCCAATATGGGGTCAATGGATACGAAATATGAGGTGGTTATCGACCCCAACGGCAAAATTGGTGACCAGCCGACACTCACTGTGGATTGCAAAGCTAAGAAAAAGCACCCATGGGGCAGGATGATAGTGGTGCTACAGGATGCTGACACGGGGGAAACCTACACCGACCGGGGGCTTTCGCTACGGTCCGACGAGTTTTGGACATGCTTCGCCACAGGGTGGGCTGGCGACCCCCACAATATTAAGAATGGTAGGTGCTACCTATTTTTCAAGGCAACAGATGACTGATTAGGGGTGATGTGATTGTCAACAATTATTGACTATTCGGCGGGTGTGCCAAGCGCCGCCGATGTTAAAAACGCTGGCCATGTGGGTGCCGTGCGGTATGTGTCCCAGCCGCGGGAAGCATGGATGCGGGGAAAACCGATTGGCAAGGGCGAGCTTGACGACTTCTACCGCAACGGCCTTTCAATAGCTTTCGTATATCAGTACGGGAAGGAACACGACTCGGATATCAAGCGTGGCTACGCTGGTGGGGTGTCGGATGCGACCGCGGTTTTGCAGCATTTGCAAAGCCTGGGGCGGGGGGATGCCGCTTGCTTCTTCGCTGTGGATTTTGATATTTCCCTCAGTGAGTGGAATAGTTTTGGCGCCGAGTACTTCCGTGGGGTGAATGAAATCCTTGGTGTTGCGCGCACCGGAATATATGGGCATTCCCGTGTAATATCTTGGGCTGTTGAGGATGGTGTCATTGCCGATTGTGGCGAGGGCCACTTTTTGGCGTGGCAGACGGCGGCATGGAGTGGTGGCGAGCTGGCCGCCGAGGCTGTCCTGTTCCAAAAAATCGGCACCGTGACGGTGGGTGGTGTGCAGTGTGATGTTAATGAAATCCTATGGCACGAGTGGGGGCAAACGAACGCTAGCGGTACCCCACATACGCAACTGACGCAACCCATGACCGAAGAAATGCCGGACACGGAGGAACACATGGAGACGGATATTATGCCGATACAACCCAACCCCAACCACTACGGTGACCCCTTGTTCATGCCTGCTGTGCTGCGCGCTTTCGGCGTTGACGTGCAAGAACTCGATGGTTGGCAAGAGTGGGGCATGGGGGACTTCACCAAGATTTGGGGTGTGGCGGTGCACCACACGGGTGCTAATAATACTTCTGCGGAATATATTGCCCGTAACCCCGGCTTGGAAAACGGGCTTTCTTCTCAGATTCATTTAAGCCGCACACCCCCTTACACTGCCACGATTTGTGGGGCTGGTGTGGCGTGGCACCTGGGTCGGGGATCATACCCGGGGTTGCCGACCGATAACGCTAATCCATATATGATTGGGATTGAACCGCAGTCGGATGGGGTTTCACCGTGGCCGGACAACATGCTCGACACCTACCACAGGATTGTAGCAGCACTGCTGTGGTATTTGGGTTTGGATTCCAGCCGCTGCATAGCCCACTGGGAGTACTCATATTATGCGCAAGGCAAATGGGACCCCGGCGCGGGTGACGGTGTCCCGGGCCACATGATGGACATGGACGAGTTCCGTGCAAATGTTCAGAAATATATTGACAACCCACCTTTTGGGAAAGGGGAACTTATGGGTGTTTTAGACGCACGCTTTAAATCGCGGGTGCCTGGTAGTGAATGGGAAGGCACTTTGCGTGACTTCATTATCAACACCAACGCACACGCTTATATGGGTATGGAGTCTGCCCAGCGTAATGGGGATAAGCTGGATAAGCTTATCGAGCTCACAGAAAAGCAGAATGAACTTCTGCAAAGCATCGTTAACCGGATTCGGTAAGAAAGGGGAAAGCTTATGGCTTTCAATAATCAAACCGCAGACGTCCTCAACCAGGCCCTGCGGAATATTGCTGCTAAGCAGTCTCTCAGCAAGCGCAAGGCCAACACCGTGACCGCGGCTTTCGGCAGCGCACTGCTGATTGTGGCGGTAGTGTTGACCGGTGTGTTTGCGCACCACGCTAATCTACCTGCCTACACGGAGCAGGTCGTCCCGATCATTCTAAGTGTTCTCACAGTGTTGGGTGTGTCCCGCACCCCTAACGGTGTGACTGATAGTGTGGTGGACAAAATCAATGATGAGCTGTTCAACATCATTGACGACACCGAGGCGGGCAAATCCCACAACCGGGTTGTTGCCCCCGCCGTGATTGAGGCCCCGGAAAAGTAATGTCTGAGCAGTAATGATTGCCCCAGCCTATACGGGTTGGGGCTTTTCATAATACCCGAAAGGTAGAACATATGATAGCCGAGCTAACAGCGTTAAGCGCAGCCCTAGCCACCGCAGTCACCGCACTGATAGCAGCATGGATGAAAGCAAAAGCCGATAACCAGAACCTTAGAAAAAGCGAAATCGAACGCATGGACCAACGCATCACCAGCCTATCGGACCAAGTAAACATATTGGAGAAACGCATTGATGAGGAACGCGACCGAAGGCACGCTATCGAGGATATAGCGTCACGCTTGCACAGGGCTTTGGAGCGTGCTATAAGCGTGATAGACAGGCTGCTGAGTATACATAGGGAGCACCATATACCTGACGATGAGCTGATAAACGTGCAGGTGAAACAGCTTCGACAGATCAACAGCACCCTAGACGACGACCAATAACGTAACAGTGACATTATTGGCGCATATAAAAACACCCCCGGCTTTTAACACCGGGGGCCATTTTTCATGCCTCACTTATAGAAAAACTCAGCTTCCGCCTTGAACCTCCTAAACGCCCCACTTTGGGGGTGGTTGATGGTGCCGTCCAAAACCAAACCCACAAACCGCATGCCCGTTTTCACCAACGTGTCGATAAGCTTATCATCACGGGGCACGGTCATAGTGGTGATCCTACCGGGGTGGAAACCATCGAACGACTCCAACCTTTCCTCAACCACGAACAAACACTTTTCCGCATCGGTAATAAGCATTTCCCATTGACACTGACGCATATAATTTTTCGGCATGTGCGCCACATCATCAAAGAAACGCTTCGTACCAGCGGTTTTAATCTGAACCGTGGCGTTCTTGCCTGGGATCAAGCCGTCGGGTGTGGCAGCAAACAGCGGGTGGGTTGTGGAAACTAAAAGGTTTGTGTTATGCTCAACCGGTATCCACGCCCCTAATAGTTTCTCCACAATAACCGGTTCCCGAATGTTGCCCCACTCCGTGTACTCATTCCCCCGGAAGGGGGGTGCGTCACCCCATTTTTCTTCACCAAGGTTCACCATGGCCTTGACAGCTTTGGGGCCGAGCTTCGCAACCTCGCTAGCGGTCAAGTATGATTTTCTTAGCTTTAACCAAGCCGCCCGGCTTTCGTGGTTTAATAACAAATACTTCACAATCCCTCCCTAAGCCGTCCTTGTAGGGTTTTCCGCAAACCAGTGCAACAATCTCAGAGACTAACATTCCGAACCCCAAAATCGTCACAGTCCTTAAAGTTGATCTTAGGATTGTCTAAGAAAAATGCGCCACCCAAAATTTCGCCTTTCTCGCCCTGCCACCGTTCCCGGCTGGGTTTGTCCTTGCGTTTGGTGATATGGTAGCCAGGGGCGGTGAATCCATCATCGCCTAGCGGGACTTGCCTGCTGACTTCGGCTAGCAGTTTTTTGTAATCAAGCCCATATTTTTTGCAATACTTTTGCACGGTTTCAATAATCCAGGAATACATTTTGCTGATTGCGGCACGCTCTAGAGACAGCCACCCCAGCATGTCGAGAAATGGTTTTTGCTCAACCGCAACCGCTAGCAGCGGGGCCAACTGATCGCAAGCAAAATCGTGCATAAGCCGCTGGTTGTGGATAATATCCTCACCCCAATCCCCCAACGTTCGCAAATAGTTAGTCACATCATTGTAGTCCCTCTTTTCCAGGTGCCCCTCAACGGAGAAAATGAAAGTGTTCACATAAAATTCCAGGTCTGACGCCCGGCGCTTCCTGATGCTAATCATCTTCACTTCCCTTAAAAACGCCTAAGGAAACAAGCTTGGTCAACTCATTCCAATAATCCGCACCCAGCACCGCGGTGAGGAAAGGATCGAATTGACCCGAGCCTAAAATGCGGTAATCATTATCATCACTAGTGATAGCCTCATACAGCTTCACACTCGACAGCCGCCCCATGCCAGATAGGATGATGTGCACAAATAAGTGCCCAAGCTTTTCCTGAGGATTCAGGCGAAGCCGATATGCCCTTTCGCTAACCTTCTCCCACTCCGGCCGCTCGCAAGGGTCACATTTGACCCCCGCAAACTGTAGGCATTTTGCACCCAACAGCGCAATGGATGCGGCAACACCATCAGACTCGCACCCCAGATCGTAAAGCTTGGCTTGGGGCAAGCCTTCATTCTGAAAATAATACACCAACCTGCGCCGATTGGCAAGATATTCCACACCAAAATGGCAGTACATGCGATACGAATTACCATCATGATTAACGGCCACCGTGTAGGCGGCATCAAGCTTAGCGCCGTGCGGAACCTCGCCACCACGAAAACATACCCGGCCGCATGGCGCTGGGACACCGTGGATACCCAAAAGCCCCCGGTCTGGGAAATTGATTGTGACAACTGCCACGATTCTTCCTTTCTGAAAATGTTACCCCCGCATAGTGTTGCCCGCCCTGGCCCCAAACCCCACCCCCGCACGGGGGCTAACCGTTAAACTTCTTCCCCTTCCTCAGCCGCGTCTTCGGCACGCCAATCCATAATCTGCTTCTCCCAGCCCTCAACAAACGGATCGAACAAGCGTTTGCGCCAGCCTGGGAAAATCTTATCTAACAAAACCGCATGATTGCCATGGCGGGCGGTATCCAGCCGTATGTCATGCGCCCGGCTATCCCCCAGCCCGAACCGGTCACCCGACAGCAGGAACCGTGATTCCCCCGTGCCCGTGTCGTAGCTCATGGTCACCCACACCGTCGACGCGTCAGGCCATTCCAACTCATAGAAACTGGTCGCCAACGCGTCATAAACATTTTCATTATCCGCATAAAATGTTCGATTATATTCATGGACATCAACATCACCATTGATAGGGAGATGCAGATTACGGATATCGCAAGCGTCAAGCATCTGCAAAAACTTACGATGATCGACACGCACGCTTTCCTTCAAGCCCGCGTAAACACCATCACCAACAACCTCCTTGGCCCCTAAATACGTGTTCAAAGCATTTTTGGAGATGTATTTTACATCATCACCAATGATAGGGCGGATTTGTTCCTCCACCAAATCATCGGGATCATCAAACCACTTTTCCGGTAGCGGGAACCACTCTTCAATATTCGGCATTTTATGCACCTACACCAATATTATTCTTAATATATTCCTCAAGCCGGTCGCGCAACCGATCAACCATGGTACGCCAAGATGTGACCAAAATCTTATCAAAATGGTCACCATGGGAATGGTACTCCTCAGACCACATCAGGCGGCTGGGCTTAAAATCTGCACCGATACGGGTATGAATATCGCCCCACCGGTCAACCACAATATCCTGATCCCCCCACAGGCTGTGGAAAACCGCAACCAACATGATATCATCGCCGTGCTGAACAGGCTCCCAATCCAAATCAAACACATTGATCTTGGCAAAATGCGATTGGAGCAGGGGTTTCACCGCTTTCACCCAGGCGGGGTCATGGCGGTCGCCGTTTTCAAGGCTTGTGTCGGCAATGGCTTCTGCAACCCCGCGCAAATCATAATCCGAAGGCATGAACTGTCGTGGGTCGCGGATCACATAATCGGCTAGGCGCTGCTCAATTTCTGGGATTGTAACCATAGTGTTATCCTCACTTTTCCGGTTCGGGGGCAACCAGTGGTCACCCCCGTTCCGAAAATTGTTTTTAGTAGTCCAGGTCACCGTTAGGGTCAAGGGCTTGCAGCATGGTTTTCGCGTGCTCAACGGTCGCATCGGTGTAGTCGTCCGAGTACTCCACAATCGTGCTGAACACTTGCGCAGCGGCGATTTTCACGCATTCCTCAGCCTTGGGGAACAGGCGCATCAAATCTTGCATTTCCCCATCGCCCGGCTTGGTGGACACAAGCCACTCATAGCGGACATACTCGCCCCAGCGTGAGCCTTCAATCTCAACCGTGAACCGACCTGACAGCTCATCGGGGGTATCAGAGAACCCAACGCCAGCCTCAAAATCCACGGTTGCTTGAAGGTTTCCATTAACCCGCTTCTCGAACGTGCCATAGCCGTAAACCAAATCGCCGCTATCATCGCCGTACACAGGTGCGAAGCTGTAGAAGTCTTCGCCCTCAAAAACCTTACGGATCAGGCCCTCGATGGTGGCAGGTTCCTGATTTTGGTACTGTGCTTGCATGATGGTCCTCCTTGAACCTTAGGGCACCAACCCTTTTGGTTGGTCTTTTCTGTTTTACCCTATGCCCTTATTATACAGTGTGGCTTGCCCCGGCGTCAAACCCCCACGCCGTGTTTTACATCACATCATGTTCTAGCAGTTCTGTGAGCTCCCCTTTTTTGGCTAGGTAGGCCCGGCGGTAGTGTGCGCGGGCTTTTTCCCCGAGGGTTTGGTTTTCCCAGCGTGCGTCTAGCTGCCAAAGATTGAGGGTTTCGCACACGTATTCGATACGTGCGTTGCGTGCGGACTTGCGAATGAACTTGATTTGTGCACGGGGGTTCCAGTCCAAACCATCGAACAGCCATTCGATTGTGTCCATGTCGCGCTGGTCATTCAGCAGGATTGATCCTAGCACGACGATCTCGCTGGGGTTTTCCTCCCGTAGTGTGGCTTCGATCACAACCGGGTGATTGTTAGCATCGGTGGAGCCCCATGGGAAGTCATATAGCACATTCATCGCCAGGGACAGTTTGCCCTGGGTGACGAAAACGCCACCTTCCCAACGATCCACGCCACGGAGTCCACGCCACCATGCTTCGGTGACCTCGGGGGCAATGGCTTGCCCACATGTGAGCATGAAACCCTTGATTACTTCAAGGTCGTCTTGGTTGTTTTCCACCACAATATCAAAAATGTTACTCATTGTTTGTGCCCCTCCTAGGCACTTCCCGGCGCCCCGCACCTTGCGGAACCTTTCCTTTGAACCGGACACCCTTCATCATACACACCAACCCCCGCTTGTCAAACCCGCCCCAACGTGAAACCCATCACACCCCCAGCAGCCCCTGTAACCAACGAACACACCCAACCCCACACCAACACCCCAACCACACGCCACAAGCCGCCACACGCCACCCTAGACCCCCTAAACGCGAAAACCCGCGGTCGCAAACCCAACAAAAACCCGGCGCGCACCCAAACACGAAAGCACCAATGCTAACAACACAAACGAAGCACCGACGCACAAATGCTACAAACTTTCTCAAAAAAACTTTCAAAAAAAATGTAACAAACACTTGACAACAAACGATAAACATGATATAGTAAACATCAAAAGACCTCATACGACTACAAAGATGCAGGTCAAGATACAATTTCACTCTCTGCGCACGAAGAGTAAACTCGTGTGATGCGTCTCACTAACGCAGTCGTCCCGGGTCAGAGCCGGATCACCTCACCGACCCCATAGGCACCCGCGATCAAGGCAGGCCCGGCGCGGGACTCACAGAACGTGATTCTCACCACAGACGACTAAAAAGCAGATGATGAGTGACCTAGGGGACTTGCCCGGCCCTGATGTGAAATAGATAACAACTATACGACATGCTACAGATATACTGCGTGAACGACTCCCCATTGTGACGGAAAGAACATTTTCACCACGAATTTTTGTTAGCTCTACCACTAAGGGCTAACTCTACCTACGATCACTCATAACCCTGATCTGGAAAGCCACACCCCGCCTACCGCAAGATCAAGGGTAGCAAATGAAGAAGAAAGCAAAGAAGAAGGAAGCAAGCAGGGGGAGCAAGCGGAGATCAGCAGCATTGAGGATCGCCGATTGATGCTTTCCCCTTCACCCGCTTTCCCCTTTCGGCTTCGATCTTCAGCATTGATGCTTCCCCCTTCCTTGATTCATTATCACCTTTGCTTTTGCTTTTAAGTAGAAAACCAACATTTTTGCGTGTTCAGCAGTTTTGCTGCAAACTTCAGTTCGCGTGTGCTTCAAAACCGCTAGCATTCGGGCTGGGGTCACCCAGGGAGCAAACCTGAGAAAACACGAATTAAATAAACAAAAACCACGAAAACGCGCAAAACCCCCCACCCCCACCATCTGTGTCTAGCATCACACCAACAAATAGTTGACACCACCCCAACCATGTGCTAGCCCAGCACAAAGGGCATTTTATGCAGTCGGTCGCATACCATGCACACACCCATAGCCAAACCCCATCAAACACCCATGTGACCACAAACACAGTCGGTCGGCTTGACACCCACACCCTCCCCAGCTACAATAAAAGCATAGAACAAAACAGCAGGGGACCAGGGGGAACGGGGACTAAA
>RBWB01581122.1_pt1 | contig 41292 bp, 59 predicted proteins | sample 2014201 | NCBI WGS metagenome assembly RBWB01 (sample SAMN10133834, study PRJNA383868) | Human oral metagenome, whole genome shotgun sequencing project. | isolation source: supragingival plaque isolated from 88 juvenile twins | host: Homo sapiens | place: Australia
CACCCAGCACCAGACCGCCAAACCAGAACATGCCCCACCCAAGCATCACCAAAGAGAAAGAGCAGTGAGTGCACCCGCCCTCTACCTTCCTGATCGCACTGCCCTTGTGCCGCTGGGTCAATAGTTAACGCTTATCTCAACCCGTGCGACCTAGTTTGCCTCCGGCTGGGTTGCTTCCGTCATGACAACTGCGTATCATTGTAGTCGCCACTCTGTGCTTTTAGCAAGGACGTGAGGAAACCAGACCATCGGACTAGACGACTGGCTGACCGGATCGCCCCTGTCTGTAGGTACCCTGAATGCAGGTGCGGCGAGGAGTAACAGGGCATCGCTCACCGATACTCTCTGCCGTACACCTGTTTCTGAACCCTCACCTAAGGAATAAGCCAGTGTCAGACAGCACGCAACCAAACCAGGCCCCATCAGACGTACCCCAGACCCGCAACAAGTCAGAAGTAGGTGCCGCCCCAGCCACACTGCCGTCATCAGGTGCACCGGCTTCAGCAACACCCCTTGTGCCCGGCCAGCAACCTGGAGTATCCCCATCAGACACACCCCAGGCCCCAGTCATACCCCCGATAGATCCTATGGGTGCCCTGATCCTGACAAGGCAGCGAGCGGAGCGCGCCAGGTGGAAGCGTGTCCCCGCGCTCATCGCCGGGTACGGGGCGTTCCTGTGGCTCGCTGTCGCCGCCATCCCCGTCACCGTCCTGGTCGTTATCCTCGGTGGTAACCCTGCCAGCATCCAAAGTCTCCTCCTGGCGGTCACCGTCGCGGAACTGGCCGTTATGGTGGCAGCGACAGCAGCAGTCGCCGGAAGCGTCAGCAGGTGGCGGGAGTTCCTACAGGTGAAAGGGTTCAACCTCAAACACCTGGGGGTAGGTGTGCTCGCTGGTGCCGGAATGTGGTTGGCACTCCAGTTGGCTAACTACGGGCTCGTCACCATGGGCGTCAAGATGTCCTCCAGCACCACGGCCGCTTCCCTGAGCGGCCTCACCGGCGGGTGGCGTGTATTCCTCTGGTATGTGGCAACCCCGTTCATTATCCCACTGCTGGAGGAGATGTTCTACCGAGGCATGATCCTGTCCTCGTTCCAGACCGGCATCAAGAACCCCAGGGCGGCGAGGATCTTGGGTGTCCTGTTCGCTACCATCTGGTTCGGGCTCGCCCACGCACAAGGGTTCAATAGCGTGTCAGACTGGTTCATCGTCATCTGGACGGGGCTGGTCGGGTTTGTCAACAGTCTCCTGGTGCTGAAGCAAAAGCACATCTGGGGCGCCTATGGGTTGCACGCCACCTACAATGGGGCGACCGTGCTTGTCACAACCTTGCTCGCCGCCCTGGGGGCCGCATAAGCGGGTAGCGGAACCGAAACACGCCCTCTGACGCGCACCCAGGGAGGGTGTAGAGCGCACGAGAAGCCCGGCCAAGATCAAGTACGCATCTGATCTTGGCCGGGCCCTTTTCTGTCCCTGGTGGCCCCTACAGGCTCGCAACCCAACCCTCACCCCGGCGGGACTAGCGCAACAAGGCGAGGGGTCGGTGGGTGGGGGCCTGTTGCTTAGGCGAACATGTTCCGGTAGAAGTAAACACTGAGGTTGTGATCGAAAGCGTACTTCTGAAGCACTCGACTCAAATCAGTCAGCAGCGACTTGTCAACCTCACTCACATCAGACACGGTGAAACTTTCCTCGTCAGGGGTGACGTTGATGGCCTCTGAGGTGATTGTCAGGTCGTAGATCTCAGAGCGTGGACCCATGACGACCGGATTGCCCCCATCGCATGCAACCATGAACCCTGCATCCTTGACAGCCTGGTACAGGTCAGCGCGCACCCGTAGCGCCTCACACAAGGTGTCCAGGGTGCTGTTCAGGTACCCCAGGCCGCTCCTGCTCCATTCGCGCTTAAGATTCAGGTCCGGGTGAGTGACCTTAATCTTAGTGATCATCGGATCCTCTTTGATGAACACGGACAGGATGTCGTCAATCGTGTATTTGACCTGAACGTTCATGCCCATGTGTGTGAAAGAGTCACGGAACTCGATGCCGTCACGCACCCACACGACGTCATGCCCAGGAGTCTCTGACGCGATGTCGTACATGGCTTGGATGATGTCACCCCATACCGTCAAGGATGTCTCCGGGTGGCTCTCAGGCTTATCCCCATTGGGAGGGAAGTTGCCGTACCTGACCTCTTTACCTGACGCCTCCCGGATAACCTCTAGCGCATGATCCACCAGGTCTTGATCATAAGCACTTGCCTTCGAGTAAACCGACACCCAGTTGCGGCTGCCGTAAGGGTTGATGTTGTACTCCACACCGTTGTCATCTACGAAGACAGGTGCCTCCGGGTTGCGTCCAGTTCTCCCCTGCAACTGTGAGTCCGCCAGGAACGCCTCATAGATGCTGGCGGAAGTGCTTACCCCGTCAATGAGGCCCTGGAGGTCATAGTCTTTGTAGCCGATGCCTTCGCGTGCCCTCTGGTCCCTGAAGCCCCGGTCCTTGTGCTGCACGCAGACCAGAGTCCACGCCCCACGATGAAGCGCTAGGTCCATAAAGGGGCCGCCCGGTGGCATGTCGATGTCGTAGATGATGACAACCTCTAGGCGGTCCAGGTCGTATGCGTCTGTGAACGCTTCACCTGTGCGTCCCGTGACCCAATCAACCTCGTGCCCTTCCTTAGTGACCGCCTCATCGTATGCTTCCTGGATGGCTACCTTTGCCACATTAGTGTCCATTGTCTAGTTTCTCCTTGTGCTCTTGTTGGTCTTCCTGCCGCATTCTTCGGGCGTGGTTTAGTCGCCGGTGTCAGTATCCTAGGTCCTCCTGGAGGATGTGGCCCCACCTAACCACCCCTATAGTAGATCAAAGTAGAGCAGAATAGACAGCCTCACGGCCAGTGATCTTGAGCGCTACCTGGCTGACCTGCTCAATGAGGTCCGGATCCTTGTGTCCACTTGTATCCAAGATGGCGACCTGCCCACTCGTATCGCACCCGTTGAGACGGTACTGGGTACCCATGGGGGTGGTGACAAAAACGCCGTACTCGTCGAAGTTGACAGGCAGCCCCAGTGCCTCCATGGTCTCGAAGCACTCCACCTCAACCGTCACCGCCTTAGTCTCGCACCCATGTCTACGCATAAGGTGCCCAAGTGTGCCACTCTCATGAACCGTGTTGAGGTTGATGCGGGCACGATCACCAGACAGGGCGGGGTTCACTTCACTGTCGGCACTCCGCCATGTGAACGTGCCGTCCGCGTTGCTGTTGATGTGCCCATATGGGGTATTCTCATACATGCCCATAGCAACCCTTCATTTCTGTCTGATTGTGGTGACCCAAAACTGTCAGGCGCTAGTTACTTCTGGTCACCAGCGCATCACACCTCAATGGTGCCGTCGCGTGTCACCACCTGAATAATCCTGTTAGTTTTCTCACAGTATCCTCGAAGCGCTTCCGCGATAACGGGCACTAGGCGAGCATCCTTCTCACGGGTGGCATCTTTATCCTGAGTGCCGCCGGAGGGGATAATTTCAATGCTGTCGTTACGAATCGCTAAGGCGTAGTCTCTTCCTCTGGTGCCTGTAACCACAGGAAGGTATGTCTTGCAGGATGCCAGTAAACTGGCGGACTTCAGCAGTCGGTAGATGGTGGCGTACTCGGCCAGGTGGCTGCACTGCTTGCTGAGGAACCTGGTGGAGTACCCGAGCCCATTCCTGCTCCACCCGTCCTCTAGGTCAAGGTCTGGGTGGCGCAACCTGATACTGGTCACCCATGAGCGTGCCTTTGGCGGATCACTGAGGGCCTGGTAGTCAGTGTCATAGGTGACCTGTACAGTCATGTCTTCATAGGTGAAGGTGTCCGTGACGGAGACGCCTCTCTTCTTCCACTTCACCCGGTGGCCTGGCAACATGGACGCCTGCTCATGGATCCCACTAATGATGTTGTCGGCCATGTAACTCTCCTTTGCCGCTTCATCCATCATTTCTGCTCTTACGGGGCGTCCAGTCGGCCTTGGTACCCTCCGATTACGTCGCCCGCAGTCGCCTCCGCTGGGGTCACATGGCGGGCAGTTCAGGTAGTGCCGCCTTAACGAGGTTCATGAAGGCGTCAAAAACGTCCCTGTCGTCACGGCTAGCGTAAGCAACAGCCCTCACCGCGGAGATGGTGTTGCTGTCGAGGCCGCCCGTGACATCCTCCTGGCCGTCCTCATCATAGGTGACCCTGGGGAAGTTGCCGCTGGGGATCGCCTGGATGCGGGCTATGAACGCCTGTGCTGGGGTATCCTCGTCCTCGTAGTAGTCGTTGTAGATGTCAACTAGTGTTTCGGCCGCCACTTCCTCACCCCCTTTGTTAGTAGAGGTTGGGGTCGAACTGCGGCTTAATGGGGCGCGCAGTTGCGACAATGGTCAAGAACTGGTACAGGGTCTCCTGGTTGTCCTTGCGGTGCCCAGCGAGCGCAACAACATCCGTGGTGGTGTTCGCGTCCAGGCCCCCGTCCAGAACCATCCCGTCCCGGTCATATGAGATGGTGGGCACATCCTCGTCGGGGATGGACTGGATACGCCGAATGTAGGTGCCACGATCCTTGGTGGGGTCAGTAACATAGTCGTTGTAGATGTCAACTAGTGTTTCCGCCATGTTGACCTCCTCATTTTGCGTGTTGTTAGTGAATAGGAAGGGTCGGGTGGTGTGTACCTAAACCTAACTGTGGGGTCAAGGTAACACAGTTGAGTGTGGTGGCGACAGTAGCAGGCTAGTGATTACGGTCACTCATACTCAACCCTACCAACAAAGTCGTCGTATGCTACGGGCTGTGGGGCGTCACCGTCATTGTTGTAGACGATGGGGGTGCTGGGGATAGTGCCGTCCTCGTACAGGGCCGCCAGGTTCTCTGCGCTGCGTGACCTGAACCGTGTCGTATCCTCTGGTGTGTTACCCTGGTTGACTGATGCGGGGAGGATACGGCCACCCTGCCCCTCCCTTGAGGTTGTGTACTTGCTCATGCCTCTCTGGTACCTGGATGTGGCCCGCTTCTGGGAGGTTTCCGGGGTGATGTCAACGAACACGGCACTCATGTGGTAGCCGCCGTCTCGAAGTTGCCCGGTTCTGCGTCTCATGGACTTCATGCTAGCCATGGTGCCATCCAGGATGATGTTTCTTTTCTCAGCGATGGCACGTTTCATGATGAGACTGGAGATGTAGGAGGCCTCCTGGTGAGCGAGCGTGGAGCACTCCATGGGTGTGAGCCCACGCAAGGTCGGGATCATGCCCCTCTCAGCCATGATCTCCTTGATGTCATAAGGGTTGACAGTGATGTACTGGCTGGTGTCCATGCCGAGGTACCGGGTGAGGACGGTGGTTTTACCTGCCCCACCCATTCCACCGGACAGGACCGCTTTCCCTTCACAGGGTACCTTGTCGTGGGCCTTGAGGACGTCCTCAATGATCTCCTGCTGAGCCAGATGCCGCTCCATCGTGTACTCCATGCCAGGGACTTCACTGGATGCGTAGATTTTGCTGGTGATCTTGCCATCTCGTATCGCCTGGGACAGGGCACGCTCGGCGTACTGGTGGCGTAGTGACAGGTCTAGCCCGCTGATTGGCTGGCGGTTTCGTATGGCCTCGTTCAGGATACGTTCGCACTCGCGCCCCTGTTCAACGAGGGACATCTGCTCCCACGCCTTCCCTGTTCGGGTGTTACCGCTCTCTTCCGGCAATGGGGCAGTAACAGTGCTGGGGATGCTGGTGGATGCTGTGGCGAAGAACCCATCACCGGCGTACTCGGCTTTGATGGCGTCAATCTTCCGTTGGGCCTCACCTGGGGTGTTGGTGTACACGTGCACCTCACCCTCCTTGGTCCTTGAGCACTTCCTGACGTCGGCCTCGCACCTGACTGCCTTGCCGTCGCTCTTACGTGGGTGCCACTTCGCCATTCCGTGCCTGCTGGCCCTGTTTCCCATTACTGCTCGTCTCCTTCTCATTCTCACCCTTTGCTGGTGACTGTGGATACACCCTTGAAACTGTTCCTGTGGTCCCAGTGGGGAAACCCGACTTGGGTACCCCATGAATCCGCCCCAGTAATGGGTTTTCTAACCACCAGCCTTAGGGTGGAGGCTGGGCGCTACCCTCTGAACTAGGTAGACGACCCTATTGGGTACACCAGGGGCCAGTGACGACACAGTGTACGTCAGGTGGCGTTCGTTAATCACACACAATCAAGCATTGTGGCCAGCGTCACGCAACCATGTGGACGCCAGTGGTTGCAGGCCCCGATGGGCGCGTGGTATCACTGTCTTGAACAAGGGTTGAACCACACCAGCAGGGAAAGAAACCACCCTCCTGTCCGGTGTTGACAGCCCCAGCGAACACAAGAAAGAACATCGACCATGACCAGCACCTCCCTGTTCATGCCCCAGACTATTGAGGCCATCAAGAACCTCTCCCCCAATGTTGTGGGCGAGGTGTCCGCGGACCTGCTGGCGTGCGCAGAGGAGGTCAACGGGACCTATGGCGAGTACTCGGACAACAAGAATCTCGCCCACGAAAAAGCCGCATCCTCACTATACTGGGTCGCAGTGGAGGTGGGGCGAATGCACCGCGACCACAACTATGACCTGCTGACATGCGCGGGAAACATCCTGGAGCACCTGGCAGCAGAAACCAACACCAACGACCACCTGGAGGAAGAGTGAACGTGCTGCACACGCGCTGGATGGGCATGACGCCAGCAGATCAGGCAAAGGCTCTGAGGGCATCTAAAACCCGTTCTGATGCCTCAAGTCGAGCCCAAAACACCTTACTGAGCGTATGTGACTTCATCACGACTGGGGAGCCCGCCTATATTCGGGAGGCTGACCGGACCGTCAAGGTCTATTCCTCTGTTGAGGATGTGCCCTTGTTCACTCCGGCTATCGTGCTGGACCGGGAGGATGAGGCCTGCCTGACATGCCTGTGGGCCACCAGTGACGCGACCGACAATGACGACTGGTCCATGAACGTCATACGAAGCAATCGAGGAGAGGTCAACTTCGATGGTATTGACTTCTTCTATGGGGTCGAGGACCAGGCTTTGATCCGCGACTATATATCCCGCCGCCACCAGGAGTACAAGGACAGCGACGCCAATCTCTAACGAATGCACAGACTGTCTCCCAGGTGTTACTCCTGGTGTATGGTGTCCTGGATAATTGCGCACAGGGTCTCGCACACTGCGGCAGGTGACGACAGTAGGGGCTGGATTGCGACCTCCGGTACCCCAAGGTAGGCGAGTAGCCGAGAGGCTGCTTGTGATGTAGTGATCAGTCTTCCGTCGCTGCTGTAAACCCAGGATGCCCGATCATCCCATCCTCTGACCGGGTGGGGCGTGCTACTGGTGTCGCCCAGTCGCTCACTCACTTCCTCTGCTGTCATCATGGCCCCGGTCAGGGCCGCGGATGCAGCATGGTAGGTGAGTACCAGCGCCGTCCTCTCAGACGACGGGATGACGTGGAACGGGAACTTGAGCCAGTGTGATGTGAGGTCTTCTGTTATCTGGTTGTAGATGCCGTCTGGTGCGTTCGTTATCACCCATTGCAGGTAAGGGTCCATGTGCATGCGGGTCGCAGCGGGCCACAAGGATCTCAGGTTCCATCTGTCACGATTGGTGACGCACTGGGTTCCCGCCTTGATAAATGTTCGCATCCGCCACGGCCGGTCACCCTCGAACTGGGACAGCCCCTTGAGGTCGTTCTTTGCTACTGTGGCCATTTCGGAGATTGAGTCGTCTATGATGTCAGCCAGGTCGCCACATCCGCCTTCGTAGAGGAGGGTGATGGGATCCTCTGCTATTCGGGCAATTTCGGGGGGTGACACCTGAGTCACAGCAGAATAGGATGGTTGCGGCCCTCCGCCAGTCCACAATGATGTCGCCCTTGGGGCCAGTTGGCACGTATTTCGCGGGAACCTCAATGATCATGTCACGCTGCTGGTGCAGGTGGTTCGCGTCCGCTTCCACACCCATGAGGTACAGCATGACTGCTAACGCGACTACGCGGCGGGCAACATAATTGCAGACGTCCTCCGTGGCGAGAGGAAGTTGGACTATGGTGACGTCGATGGTGGATCTAGTGAGCCCGCATCTGATGCTGATAGGGGCATCCTCCCCGCGACGAAAGGTGATGGACACGGCTGGCGTATGGTCTGGGAGGGTGCTGTAGGTGACCTCATTGCCTTCCACGTCTATGCGGAACAGGATCTCGCCCAGTGATCCCTGGTTGTAGGACAAGTACCCGCTGTGCCCCAGTGTCTCCTCTGGATCCTTGTCCGCTATTTCCGGGTCCCGAGTAGGTGAGTCTACCATGTACGTCCACTCTGCTGGCATGCTGGAGGTGAGGCCGTGTGGACGGCTGGCTGCCTCGTACATCTTGTCTTCGAACATGCGGCTCCCCGTCCTTTCGGGCGATTCGGATAAGGTGCTGGTGGGCGTGTTTGAGTGCTGATGATACCACATGACACCAAGGGCTATCAACAGGTGTAGAGGGCATCATGGGTGTTGTTGCGCAGCCCGTCACGTCCCTTCTGGCCTGTGTGTCCTCACCCCTGGGCACGCCCCTCATCTACTAGTCAGCGCAGAGAAGCCTCAATGGTGGTGGAAAGGATCTGGCACAGGTCATCCGAGACGCTGACAGTGCGGGCAGTACTCTCCGGCACCCCAAGGGAGGTGAGTAGCCGACAAGCGACCCTCTCTATCCTGGCCGTCCAGTCACCTTCGTAGACGCCGCTGCCCCAAAGGACCTCCCTGGCACTACCCTCTAGGTTGCACAGGCTAACCCTTGTACCACCTTCTCTTGGCTTACGCCACTCAGGCACGAGGTAAAACGCCTGGCGCAACAGGATAGCGGTTATCTGGTCCGCGACAGGCGGGGCGCTACTTTTGGTTGAACCGGCTTGCAGCACCTCCTCACATATGGTGCTCGTGGCTTCTGATACCAGCCATCTCACTAAAGGCTTTTCTACTGTAGTCTGATGTTGTTACTATTTCTCTACCTGTGCTGGTGTACTTCACTGATCCTGTGTTATAATAAACACATACTGATTTCTTGAGGGGAGGCTCACTAGAAGTGTCTAGAGCCGCTGTGTCGCGCACGTACCCAAGGGTGCCGTATGCTGCGTTCAGCAAGGACGGTGAACCTCTGGATCTGGGTGAGGTCCTGAACGGAATCAGGCGGGACGCTGAACTGGTTGCCCACTATGCTCTGCAGGAGTTGACTGATCAGAACCTTGCCCTGGTGACCTATTTCGACAGGTTCAAGCCCGCTGAGGCCGGTAGGCGTATGGGTCTGTTCCTCCCCAGTGAGGTGAAGGGGCGGTTCAGGAGTGGTGCTTCTCGGTTGGAGATGTTGTTTCGTGAGCGAGTGGTCTCGACACTGAGATCCTGGGTAGCCAGGTCTGGGGTTGTCTCTGGGGACTACACTGGTTATGTTTCGGCCGGGTGGAGGAGGACAGTCAGGGATTCCAAGCCTGATTCCCTGGATTTGAGATTGTCGCTTTCTGCAACAAACAACCAGTACAGAAAGATTCATGTCCAGGAAGACAAGATTGTTCTAGATTTGGTCGTTCGGGGAGAATGGGTAACCCTGCATTTTCCGATCCCACCGCAGTTGTTGGAGGATGGTTGCGATCCTGGTGTCCCGAACATTTGGGTGGATAAAGACGACCGTGTGATGTTCGGGTTTCACGGCAAGACCAACCCCGGCCGCCCCGAGTTCTCGTCCAGGTACGTCATTGGCGTAGATGTTGGCGTGACAAATCCGGCCGCCTATGTGGTGTGGGACACTGAGAAGAAAGAGGTTGTTGAGAGGTCTCTTTTAGGTCAACGCGCCAGATCTTTGAGCAACAAGATCAAGCGCGGAACTAGGCAGGTCGCTGTTCTGAGGAGAAAAGGTAAAGGCGAGGAAGCGATTTCTCACAGGACCCACTTGTCTAACCGTCGTAAGGAACTGAGCATTCTCATTGCTCAGGAGATTGCTGATGCTGCATGGCGTTACGACAACGCTATTGTGTCTTTTGAGGACCTATCGCACATCAGTAACACCATGAGGTTTGGCCACTGGTTTCGTGGCGAGGTGCACAGGCGCACGCGGGATATGGTTGAGGCCGACGGCGGCCGAGTACTGAGAGTGAATGCGGCGTACACGTCCAGGAAGTGTCACGTCTGCCAGTCTGACCTAGACATGCAGGACTACTCCAAACCGCGCTGCACCGCCTGTGGTGTCACCCACCACCGGGACATTAATGCTGCGGCGAACATTGCTCAGCGAGCCAACGTCAAGAAGGCTTGTCAGACCAGGAAGCGGCACGCTACGAAGACCAAGCGCATCAGAAGATCCAAGTGCCATGTGAAGCCTCTGAAGCATCCTGGCACGAAGAACAGGCCAACACCTAAAGCGCCCCAGAACAGATCAAAAACTCTTGTTCACCCGTCTCTTCCTAAGAAGGGGGTGAGTAAGGGGATGTGCCCCGCAGACAATAGGGTTTCTGCGGTGGACCACAATGCGTGGTTTCAGACAACCAGCGGCACGACAATTCCGAAGGAGAACCTACCCGCTAATGCAGCGGCTGTGGTTTATCCCAAGGAATAGTCATACCCTGACCATGGTGAAGAACACGGCTTCGATCATCTTCGGGTTAGGGTCCAGTCGTGGACAGAAACTCACACCGTCCACCAGGTCAATGGTGAGCGTAGAGTTGTCCAGGTGGCAGACGATAGTTGCGTTCCCGCCCCAGTGGAAGTGGGCCTCCACTGTCGGCTCATGTGGGCGTGCGGGCAGGATCCGGTATGTGGGTTCATTGTCCGCTCTAGCGTAGCGGAACCAGATTCTCCGCCCCTTGTAGTCGAAGAAGAATGGGCTGCCACCTTCCCTGTGCTCCTGGGTGTCGATGCTGCTGCCCCAGCCCTCACCCCCGGTGAACTTCCGCAACCTGTAGCATGTCATCCTGGGGTCACAGGCGACCTCAAACGCTAACGCCATAACCCGCACCTCCTCGCTGGCCTGCCGTAATCATGGCTGACTCTACCATGGACCCTAAGATGGCATGCAAGTCGTCGCCGCGGGCCATGGCGGGCGCAACGTGCTCGGGAACTCCCACATGGGTGAGTAGACGACAGGAGACGCGCTCCGGGGTCGGGTCGCCATGTATGCGACTGTCCCACCCTAAGTGGTTCCCCCACCGGGTGTTGTCCAGCCAGTCCTGCCAGCCGACTGTTGCTTCATAGGACAGTCGTTTCGGTGTCACCTTGCCGTCACCTAGTACCAGATCCACGGCCCAGTTGATCATGATGATGGACACCAGCCAACCCGTGAGCCCTTGCATCATCCTTCTGTGCGTATCCATGATCATCTGGTACACGCTGTCGGTGGCGTCCCGCATCAGCCACAGGATGGGCTCATCTTTGGCGATCAGTCGCACCGCCCTCTCAAAGGCTAACAGGGTAGGGGTGCCGTTTCGGCTATCACTTTGGGTGCGGGTCCTGGCGCGGATTACCTCACGGATACGCCCCTGGTCCGTCACGCCCATTGACTCGATGGCACGGGCCGTGGTAGTGAGACGCTTACGTACCCTGTTATCTTCGCTCATGACCTGTGTCAGGTCCAGGTAGGTGCCATCATACATGAGTCTGAGGGCGTCATCTGGGATGTGGTCGATGTGGAACCTCAGGGAGCAGTCCAGCATCCACAACATGGTGGCGAATCCCTGATTGTCTGGCAGGTCCCATTCCATGTCATCAGGCACAGTGATCCACAGGTCTCGCTGGTGGCCTAGAAGGGTGCGGTTCAACTCTTCCCCCAGCAGGCGTAGTCGCACCGCGGATTCAAGCACGTCCAGCAGACGCACACTATCCAGTATGTTGGTCTTCAGGGTGATCGTGGATTGTTCCAGGAATGCTCGTATGGTAGCGGACGCTTTTTGGTGTGTACCCGACAGGACTACTCTCACTCTAGGTGTGATACCGTCGCCATTGGCTTCATAGGTGACAGTGTTTCCGTCCTGATAGGTGTGGAAGGTGACCCCATTGTATGTCAGGGGATCATCCTCTGACTCGCCCAAGCGGTTCTTCTCTCCTCCTGTTTGCGTCAGCACGTCTCAACCACCTCGAACACCAGATACTTCAACTCGACGCAAGGTCTCCCAGAGTATGTTCACTGACCCCTCTTTCGACCCTTTTCTGTCCTCGCTTGTGGCGTGCGTCCGCAACGATGGGTGCACTACTGCCGTCTTGGATCATACACCAGCACAAGGGAAGTCGTCTAGTGGTGCGCACTACTGCGGCCTGACACCCAAAAGAGAAACCGGCAGAGGGGCGGTGGGTTGCAGCAAATATGGCCGCCAGGACGTCAGAGCCCCAGCGGCCATATATGGTTAGATGCTCATGGGAGGTCAGTAGTACACCATCTTCGCTATCTCTGTGGCTGATGTGGCGGTTACGAACCCGGATGGTGACAGTGGGTGCGTCCCAGAGAACTTGTAGTCGCTGAACTGGTAGTTGCCGGGGGATACGGGGCGGCGGTAGGACACGTATACTTTCGCTGTCGTCAGGCCGGTGGACTCGGCGATGGACATGATTGACAGGTAGGTCATGGGGGTGGTGATCTCGTACCCTCTTACTGGGTCTGTGCCATCGTTCTCCCCGCCGGTCAGGTAGGAGATCCGCACCTTGACGTCACCGGTGCAGGAGTCTGCTACATCTTGGACGGCCAGCGTGAGTCCTTGAGTTGCTGCCAGTATGCTTGTGTCATGTTTTGTTGACACTGGGGTGGTTTTCTCTGGCATCCAGTGGCCGTCCTCGTCGCCTTCAAGGTATCCGCCCTCATCCTGGCCCCCTGTGCTGTAACCCTCCTCATTGTACTGGTGGTTGTGGTTGACGCCGGTGTCTTCCTCCTCGGCCAGGGCCTCTAGGTACTCGTCGTCCACATACTGCTGCTCGTCTGTCTTGCTCAATCTCATGTCCCTTCCAAGTGAGGGTTGTGTCCGTGTGGTGCCTCATACCCCGTGTCCTGTCTGACTAGTTCAGGTCAGGGGCGTATCGCCTTCATCCTTTATATATCTGACACAAAAATATGGCTGGAAACACTGACAGGAATCACACTGTAGTAAGATTCTTCCTGGGTGCGTCGAGAGCATGAGGGTTCCACTGTGTGGCGGTGGTATTCTCGCCCTCCTCCCGTGTTGACGCTGGGGCGAACCTCGACAGGGTTATGGTGTCAACTGAATGCCAGGAACGGGAAAGACTCGTGCTTGCACTAATTTGGCTCCTGCATCAACACACCCTTACTTGACCTGGTTCAGATAGTCCCCCAGGTTGGCCACCACAGCGTGTGCGTCACTTCGACCGGCCTGGAAAGTGAACGCCCGCACAGGGTATCCTCTGGCTCGCACCAGCACCCCCAGTGAGGTCAGGGTGTGCCCGACCCTCCCTAGCATGACCTGTGCGATCAGGGTCTCACCCTCGTTGGTGAAGAACCCGGTGGACACGGGGGACAGGCCGTGTGCCTCCAGGGCCGCCTCAGCCAGGGAGATGAACTCCTGATAGGACTCGATCTCGTTTGGTCTCACTCGGGCGACCTTCCGCACCGAGCCCAGGACCCCAGTTCGTCCCCAACTTAGGGGCACAGCAGTCAGAAGCATCCCTTCGCCTTCCTCAGAATCAGGCCAATAACTAAACGACCTAATGATAGCAGAAGCAAGGGAAGATCACAAGCGCATCAAGCAACTGGTTTTTGGTTCGACCCCTGCTGCCCAACCACCCTCAACGAACCCAGCACGACAAAGGTCCGCGTCACCAAGAAACACAGCATGGTGACGCGAGCCAGAATAGTGAAACCATACTCAGAGGGGCGGGTGCCTCACTCAAGCACAGAGACAGTGAAGCCATACCCGTAGCATGACGCCCATCCCTCGTCGCCAGCGAACTCAACCAGGGCTAGATCTGAGCCCTCAACCATGATGAACAAGGTGATCCGGTTATCCCGGTACTCGATCTCCCCGTCCACTACGTTAATGCCCATGATGCGGCCCGTGACCCCACCCTCGTACAACTTCTCGATAGTGACATCGCCGTTCGAGCAGCACGACCCCATGTTGCCGGTGACAGCGACCTTGGTGCCGTCATCCAGAACCAAGTCAGCCCTGAATTCGTCTACCTTCTCAATGCTGACGATCTTCCGGCCGACCAGCATGTTCTTGGCCGTGTTCTCGTCGTCCCAGTTGAACTTCCACTTCGCTGTGGCCTTGTTGTCGTTACCCATGATTCCTTCTCCTGTGGTCTGTGCCCTGCTACTTGCTTGCAGGGTGCTTTGATTGATCGTGAACACTCCAGGTTAAGGAGGTGGGTTACTGCTGTCAACCCGAGGTGGTGTGACACCTGTCTCATTGGTTGACGTTACCGCCACGTGCCAGGTCCCTGTTGCTGACGCTCCCCTATACCCGCCGACCTACTTCCGCCAACAAAAAAGGGGCGTGAGATGATCCGATGAACTCCTCAGGCGGTCTCGCTGGGTACTGTGATGGTGATAGCGTCGGCCGGATTGATGCTGCCGTCAGTGTGGAAGATGGATGAGCGGCCGTTCCGGTAATCGAGCCCCCAGTAACCGTCCTCGTTCCTGGAGGTCACGATGGCGGTGACTCGTTGGCCTGGCAGGGTGTCCGCGATAGGGTATGAGGACACTGTGTCGGCTATGGATACGGTGTCCCCATTGTCAAAGGTCAGTGTGACGCTGGCACGAACCTGGCCGTCGTCTAGGAATTCGCGCAGTATGACTTCGCGGATCGTGGCACCAGCAATGGCGGACAGGATGGCCTCAGCGTGCTTCTCTACGATCTCAGGTGCAATGTGCTGCATGGTCATGGGTTTCCTCTTTCAACTATGTGGATGTACGGACTTAGGTGTAAATGCGTGGCTCTAGCACATGTTAACTGGGGACAGCATGTGCCAGGTCACACTCAGAGCGGATTTGGTGTCCCTGTTAGGGTAGGGCTCCTTGGCGGATTATAGGCGCTTTCCTGTGATTTCGCAACATACTCTTTACAGGGGTGTCGCCCCAGGTCAGGCAGGAAGGGTGGCAGGCAGACACATGTGCAGGCTGAGATTACACGCGAGCCTTGATTGGGGTTGGCTGACCGGCGGGACGTACACAAGGACACCTACTGGTTGTGGCCTATGTCACTTTGCGTGGAGTGGCGTGCTGGTGTCTGATGGTGTATGTTTGATGCAGAGAGATGACCTTGACCTACCTAGATAAGGGGTGAGCATGTCGGAACAAGAGGCGACCGGGAAGCGGCTTGAGTGGGTCGCCGCTAATCTTCGTTTGGCTGTTGCTAACGCAGCCGCAGTGGCGGAACGCACCGGGGGCACCCTTTCTCCAGTTGTTACCGCGTTCAGCACACAGGAGCAGCCGTCTGAGGATGAGATCGGGGTGATACTTGGATGCCTTCAGGTCCTGGTAAGGGCTGTTGATCAGCACGAGGCTACCAACGGTCCCCTTTTCCCTGAGTGCCCCGACGGTGGACCCTCCCGCAATCTGCATGCCTACACAGCGAGTGCAGCATGGGCGTATAGGAGGTTGCGCATTGACTCCAGGTGGACGCCAGGCGATACCCCGCTTCTCCCTCAGCCTTTCAATAAAATAGGACACGCCCAAAAGAAAGGAACAACAATGGGTGACGTTAATCTGGTTCGAATCTTCTCCCTCCAATACAAGACCATCGATAGTATCCTCATCGCTGAGGTCACCGAAGAGGGTGACTACAAGATCGACGAGGACACCACCATCAGCAAGAGTGACGTCCTACACACCCTTCCTGTAGAGTGGGACATCCGGCCCCTCATTGACGAGTATGAGTCGCTAGGGACCATGATTGAGATGGGCGAGCGAGAGTGGGGACTGGGTGCGGACGCACGGGATGTCCTGGATGCTATGCAGACGGTTATCTCCTGTGCTCTTCCACCTGTCAGCAAGTATCTGGATGGTAACACCGTCCAGGTGTTCCTCAGTGACGAGTTCAACGACTGGGACAAGCGCCTGGCCGACATTGACACGCTCCGCAAGGTGGCCGACCTCGCCAACAAACACAACTCCTCTAAAGCCTGGTTATACCTGGCGCGACTCGCCTACCACCGTATTGGCCCACACACTATCGAGGACCCTACCTCTACGTTTGACGACAAGGCGTATTTTGTGCAGCAGGTCATTGATCAGATCTCTGCTAGTTCAGAGCACAACGACAACATGTTCGGTGGGATCGCGTACACCCTGAGCAAGGTAGAAGACCATATCAACGATTGGGACATGGCAAAGATTGCTGTGAGTGCAATGTGCCTGTATGATCGGGATTTCAAACGCAAGGTGGTTTTCTAAACTGGCAGAGCGGAAAACACACATTAGTAAGCCCGCAATAGAGGAAGAAAACAAAGGGGAAGAAAATGACCAAGATTAGTGGCAAGAAGATGACCTTCGAGCAGATCCGCAAGGCCCTGGAGGACATTCAGTGGTGGTACTTCACCGACCCGGATGAGGTTCGCTCCACCGACTACAGCAACACCTCAGACGTGGTGGATGAGGCGATGGGCCTGTCGTTCAATGTGTTCACTCTCGTTCGGCACATCATTGCCAGCGGAGACCTCACCAGGGAGCAGGTATCCGAGTTGGAGTCCCTGTGCGGCAGTGAGGACGAGGGCGACTCCAGCAATGACACCCCAGCAGTCAAGGACAACAGCCCTGACGAGGACTCGGGCCCCACTAACGACGGCGACAGCGACACCAGTCGCACTGATACGCGGCCGCCCTTAACGAGTGGGCACCGAGTATGGCTGCGCTCAAACTACGTTGGGCGCAGCCTGGGCGACGACCTGGATTCGCTGGAGGAAATGGCTGTGCAGGCCACCATCCAGGGGAAGCCGCTCGGACGGGAGCCTTGGAAGACCCTGATGCTATGGTTCCGTATCTCCCAGAACCCCTTTGAGGCACCGGCGGGCCACTACGATGACTATACCTGGGAGGGTGCGCTGAGCCCTGACAGCCTGCTAGGTATCGTGAACAAGATGGCGGCCATGAGGTACACTGAGGCCACCCAGGTCGTAGTCGAAGCCCTGAACCGACTGTCGGACGATCACGTGTTCGCCCCGGACACGGAACGGAACCCCTGACAGGCAAAACAAGCGGCAGGCACGGCAAGAAGCCCTTGCTTTCACCTAATTATGGAGACGCGGACCTGCCAGCCGCAAGGGGACAACAAGACGGGGCGAGAAGAAAGTCATGAACAGTATGAGCACAGAAAACAACAACGGCTGCGACAGCACCACCAGAGAGAACCGTTTCCTCACCGAGTCACTGCGAACAATCCACGGAGAGTTGATGCCACTCATGGTATCAGCCCGTAAACACGGTGACCGTCAGACTGCACTCATGGCGGCGAACATGATCCGCAACCGTGTCAAGGTCCTAGTGGAAGGCGGCTTCGTAAACTCGACGGTTGGGTCACAGTTGCTCAAAGACATGGAGCGTATGCGGCGGGGACTCAGCCGTGACCGCTCCCTGCTTGAACGAGTACTAACATACTCCACTCGTCTTGCGGCTGCCCAAGCCCGCCAAGCAAGTGCTCGTACCACACATAAAAACGACAGGACGGCGAACAAGGCATGACGGATTCAGTTTTCTTCAAGCCGCATGACCCAGACATCCCGGCCCACCTGTGGTCGTCAGCCCGGTGGGGAACCAGAACCAAATTGTTTCATCTGGTGGAGTTCATACTCATTGAGGTTCTTGTCATCCAATTCTCCCACTTTGTCTGGTCTACGGGCGCACACCTGCCAGCCATAATCATGTTCACTGTCATGACTTTGGGGTGCGCTGCTGGATCCTACTTCTGGTGGCTGCACATGAGGCCACTCAGCATGTATAGGATGTTTGACGGAAACATCGACGGACACCTAATCTCCCTGCACATCTCGAACAAACTCGCATTCTTAGAGGAGCAGAAGGGCAAGAAATGGCAGAAGATCAAAGCGCCCCTTACAGGACTGAGTGACGCGACCGCAGCCTACTATGACGCACTTTCCGAGTCGCCCGAGAATCTGGTCCCAGACAGTCGAGTAATGGAGTCACTGGCCGTTGTCGAGACCGTCCTCAGGCAGAAGACCACGATTCGGGCCCTCACCTCCAGCAGTGCGAGCAATGACGAGGACGGGGTGGTCTACATACTGAACAAGATGATCGGTGACGCCAAAGACCTCATCAGGGAAGAGACCAGGCGGGTCCGCGAGGTGACCGAAGGGGATGCGGCGATGAAGATTGAACAAGCCATCAACTTCGCTGTCAACGGCCCAGCCGACAAGGGTGTTTTCACGGTAGAGGCTGATCTGATGTCAGGTGACAGCCAGGATCCAGGTGCTACGGAGGCTGATCCTGCTGGTGAGCCCAGTACTGGCGGTGACCCAGATGATTTCACGCTCTGGGGCAACGATGGCGGGAATGTGGCACATACCTTTGGTACTGGTTTCCATGGGTCATGTGTGCAGATCAATCAGAGTGACAGGGCTGTGCAGGAAATGGCTATCTAGGACGGTAGAATCGTGTGCATTACCAACTGATCTGAGGCGCCCGGAAGGGGTTGCGAATCCGTTTCCAGCGCGGCACGCAACCCCTTCTAACCCTGTGTGCGGCATGTGTCTTGTGTCACACAGATCTAGGTGGGTGGGGTATCTACTGATGGGGTATGCTTGTGCCCATGGAGAAGAACCAGCACGTCAACAGTGGCCTTCACGTCGAGGACAAGAGGGGAATGGGGCTCTGTGCCGTGTTCGTCTTGTCTTTTCCTGTGTCTATCTTCCTGGCGTGGGTGCTGCATGGTACGCCCCTAGCCGCTTTTTTCGTCATGCAGGCTGTGCTCGCGCCCGTGGAGGTGGCGGTATCTGCCTGGTGTGCTATCCTGGCTAGTATGAGCAGCAATAACACACCCAAGTACTCCGTTTCTCAAATTATTGGCAGAGTCGCTATCGTCAATGTACTGCTATCGATTGGGATGGCTATTCTTGGGGTCTGGCCGACTAGCCCCTTAGTTTTATTCATCTTCACGACCGCTATCCCCATCATAGGGTGCCTATCCCACTATGGGTATCTGGGTGGTAGAAAATGACCTCCGCCGCTACTCGCAAGATCCCTGTCCGTCGCCTTGCTAGGGGTGCGGCTGTGCTGGTAGGGGGCCGCTGGTGGCAGGTGGACCGTGTTGAGGACCAGCGGGACGGGTTTGTGATCCTTGTAGTTAAATGCGACAATCCTGCCGCTATGACGGCCCGGTACAGCAACATCGTCTTGCCTGCCGGGGCTATAGTGGAGACCTGCCGGGGTAGTGGTGTCCCTAGGCGTGGGGGTGGCTGGTAGAAGCCCATGCTTGCATGCTTGGAGGAGCCGCCTGTTCCACTCTCTGCGTTTGAGCCCCAGGATTGGGTGCTCCAAGTCCCCGCACACGAAACACTGTGGACCACCCTGGTGTATGCACTCCCTGAGGTATGGGTGATCAACGCCACTTGCCCAGAGTGTAGTGCCTTGTGCTACCATATGGTACTGAATTGCAAGCAACCCGTTCTAGTAGCCTGTTGCCCCCATAAAGGTGATGGCAGCCACTACCCCCAGGAAGAGCAAGATATGGCCTCGACCACTACCCCACCTGCCAGCACCCCAGATGTGCTGCGTGAAGCCACCCTGAAGTACGCCACTGGGCATGGTTCCGGCGTGTGGGCACTGCTGGAGCACGCAGACATGATCGACCTCCACCGCACGGAACTACTGCTGAAGTGCCCAGGGTATCAGCACTTCGGGCGGTTCCTGGTGACCCATGACGGGTATATCGTTGACTGGCTCAACCTTCAAGCCACCCACATGGATCCCGACTTCTGGAAGTCCCTGGACACCTGGGTTAGTGAACTGGGCCTGTACGAGCAGTGACCGCACCCCGCGTCGGCGGCAGACGCCAAGGATTAGGGTTGCGTGGCGTGCTTGGGGCCCGTATAGTCAAAGACGTAGAAGGCAACATCTAGTGAAAACGGAACTAGGATCCCCGAAGAGAATCAGCCAAGGCGCCAACCCCACCACGCCTAGGGTGGCTTTGGATGAGAACGACATAGCGTTAGCAAAACGTATCAGCGACAGTATGGGGTTCAACATCCTCGACCTGAACGAGGGTGCAATCACGCTTGCCAGCAGGCACAGGGCTCTGCTGGGGCGCATGCCCGCTGAGATGGTGGAAGACCTGGATCCGGGGCCGGGCGTGCCTGTTCCTGGGGTGGAGCGTGTCGCCGACGTCTATGGCCTGTTCCTGCCTCTGCTGATGGAGGTGTTCCTCAGACACCAGTCCCGAAACCTGGACGGTCTACAGTGGTACAGGGGCACGGCTGCCTATGTTGATGACTCGTGGTGGACGGTGGACTTCCTACTAGGGACCGTCATGTACCCGTATGACCCTAACGTGCGCCTGGAACCTAGCGTGGGTTGTGACCTGCTCACCATTGGTGGCGCCTGTTCGCTGGCCTGGGCTTACAAACGGTACAGTGACGCACACCCAAGTACAGCAGTGAAAGACACCTGGATGGATTGGGTGACTCACGTGTTGGAGGATCCGATGATCATTCGGCCTGTTGCTGGCGGCCTGGATGGTCATGGGCAGTGGGTTCCTGATCAGGCGGACACTGAATCTGACACCAACGTGGACTTTGATTCCGAACCAGATCCTCTAGGGCCTGAGGGGATCGATGTTGGAGGCGGTGTAGTCACCTCCCGCGTGACTGCCAGCACAGTGACGTCAGGCGGGCCGGGCAGCAACCCTGAGGGTGAGCCTTTGTGGGAGTCCCTGAAGGAGACACTGGATCGGATCAACAAGGAGATCGAGACGGTGCCGGATCTGTTTGAGACGCACATAGCCAACGACGATGGTGGCCGTATCTGGTAGCGCACCTCAGTGCTCTGCCGCCTAGAAAGCAAAGCCTGTCAAGGGCCAGGAATAAGCGTAGAATGAAAGAAAGAGATAGCAGTTATGTTCAGGGACGCCTATAGAGTGAGCATCAAGATAACCCAAGGGAGAGACGCTAGAGTGATCGTATGTGACGATTTACCCGGCAACTATGAGACGTGGGTGCTGGCAGACAGTCGGGACCCCCTCATTGGCCGCATGAATTACAAACTTGAGTTCAATGTCCTGGACACAGGCGTAGACCCCGACACCCTGATCGGATCCTATGAGCCCCTGCTGTCGCGGATGCCAGCCAGCATAAGTGACATGAGAGGCCCTGCATATGTGAGTCAGATGAACACCCGACGGAAGGTGCGGGACATCCACACCCTGTTCCTACCTCTGCTGCTAGAGACGTTCCTCAAGCGGCAGAAGAAGAGTCTGAAGAAAGCGGGTTACAAAGAAACTGGAATGTGTGGGTATTTCGAGGACAGCCACAAATACCTCAAGTCCCTGCTACATAGTAACTCGCGGGCCCAGATGTTGACAGGAAGACTCAAGATCAGCAAGCGCCCCCTCTGTAATCCGTTAGTACTAGAATGCGAGTGCTTAGCAGGTATGCGCAACCCCAAGAGGATGCTCCTACTCAAAAAGGGTGTCCTCATCCACGCCACCCAGAGGACGTGGCAGGAATGGGTGCGGGCCGTCATCAACAACCCCGCCGTCATCATCAGTAACGACACAGGAAACAAGGGCGATAAAGGTGCCTGCAAGTCCTCCAATCCCTCAGATGGCGTCAAAACAACCCTCCATGTGGCGACCAACAACACCCAGGACGGCCCAGCCTATGAGGTGATCGACCCCGCGGCTGAAATCTGGGGAGACCCGAACGATGATGCTGAACTGGGCCACCGCCTAGACGAAATCGACACCATGATCAACACTCACGACAAGGACCTGTACGCAAAGTTCATCGACAACCAGGACGGGTCACTTTGGATGCCCTAGAAGAGCATGGGTGGCTACACTAGGTTCCACTACGCCCAAAAGGCGGCACACGCGCCCGACCTTTCACGCACCTCTGCAACTAAAGGTGCCCCTCAGGTGGGGAAAGTAAAAACGACTCTGCGGCTAAGGGGGTAAAGGATGCTTTACACTAGGAGGCGCAAGTCACAACCTCCGGCTATAGCATACGCGAACCCACTATGGTATCATCCTGGCTTAAAGCGTATTGCCCACATGCACAAGGAAGCATGTTCAGATGAAGGAGGCCGCCATGATGGGTCCTGAGCAGAGTCACCTCTACCAGGTGAACGCAATGCTTCGCCGCAGCATCACCCGGATGAAGCGGCTCCTGTGGACGCTCACGATCCTGTTCGTGATCTCGCTGGTCATGGACTGGGGTACCTGGGTCAGTGTCGCCATTGCCGCAGCCTTCATCTGGGCGGCCGTCAAGGCGAAGACGCTGAGTCGTGCCCGCCGGGAGGTGCGGCGCGAGATCTGGGAGATGAACGCCTACCGGGATTAACCTCTCCACGGGGCGCATGAGTGACCCATAACACACCATGCGGGCTTGATACGTGCACTGGCGGCGTGTAACCTAGATCATGTCAACAGGGCACGCCACAAAAAAGGAGGGCATCATGAAGGTGTATGCTGCTGAGGTCTCTACCGGATCCATGGGCGTGGCGGTGGCCATTCGGGACCTGGGCCGTCACAGCGCTGTCCTCAGGGCACGCCGAGGGGAAGGCGACGCCTACATGGCGCTGATCCTGTCTGTTGGCGGGGATGAGCGGACGGTTCGCAGCCACCTGGAGCCCCACTACCAGGTTGAGAGCCTAGCCCCTGTGCGCACGCACCCACGGTATGGGGAAGTGCTCTCCCGTCACCTCCGCGAGAACGCAGACGGTATTCACGAACTTCGACGCGCGGTCCGGTCTGCCCTGGAGGACGAAAACGGGCGGTGGCGGTCCAGCCTCGCACAAGCACTCCAAGGTCTCTGAGCCCTCCCCCTTAGAGGGCCGGACCTTAAATCGCCGACACTACCCCGACCTTGAAGGCACACGGGTCGGGGTAGGTGTTATAGTACCCGCCTGCCACCACCGCTATCGTGTGACAGCCGACGGCAGCGGTCGTATCCTCACCTCCGGGTGAACACTGCGACCGCTAGGGGTCACTCCTCTAGGGCAATGCCCTCCATGGGCAGGATGTCTCCCACACCATCCAGACTGGTCGCGTCAGGGCTCACGCGCTCACTAACAGCCTGGATTACTTGCTTGCGGGCATCAGACAGCCAGTCGTTACGCTTATGCACGTTCACCGGTGTGGCGAAGTGCGACACCTTGCGGGGAGCCTCGCGGAGAACCTGGCGAACAAGATCCCCAGCATCGAAATCGTTCCCATCGCACAGGAACAGGAAGTGCGCATTAAGGAAGGTGGCGTCATGACCCCTGAGGTGGATGCGACTGGAGGTGGAACCAATGTGGGTGTGCTCAGTCTCCATGGCGTCTAGCAGGTGGGGAAGGCTCTGGGGTAGCCCGTAGACGTCGTGCGCCATGGGGGCTACCTCGACGGAGATAGATGTGTAGTAGACGGCCATTCTGGCATCGCCTTCCTATAGTGTTGACAGTAGTGTTTCGTGGGTTATTGTAGCAGACCGTAATAGGCTGGGTGCTGTGTCGCATGGAGATCTTCGTCTCCTTTTTCCGCTACGTATTTGCCTGTCGCCCGACGTCACTGGCCTGCACCTGCACACCCACCGGCTGCCGCCTGTGATCCTAACGAAGCGGGGAAGGCTGCCGTTGTCGGGTCTCCCTGGTGTCAGTAGGTGCGGGTACCCTGCCGCCGCTGCCTACTGGTGGTAGGGGTGCCAGCCATCTTGGTGACGTTGACAGGGCTCTCTCGGTCTGCTGTGATGCTGACCTTGGTGCCGAAAAGTCGTTCACTATCTCGGAAAGTGATGCTGAGTTTCTGGGGGTCGTGCTGATATGGGCGCACGTTATCGACGACGCCTATGGACCGGATGCACTTGATGAGTACATGATCTCCTGGGATGACGGCTCTAGCGGGTATTCGCATCATGACTATTGCTTCTGTCTGTTTCTTGTTATCTGGTTGCTGGTAGAGGGTGCTTCGCTGGGGTTCGTGTTCGCTGGCGGCACCATATGTTGCCAGGGGCTAGTGATCCTTTTGTTTCCTGTGCGGCAGCCTTTTGGGTATGGTGCGCGAGCCGCATAATGGAGCGGTCACCACATGACTACCCTGTCGTTCACTATCTTGTCGATTTCATCCTCATCCTGACATGTGTCATCCCAGGATGTCCTGTATTCACTATCCCAGTAGAACGACTCGTCTGACGCTTTGAAGTATCTGTACATGAAGGTTACCAGGACCTTCACTGACGCCAGTTTGTCCTCCATTTCGCGTATCTCCTCATCGGGCACACTATTGTAGACCTCTTCTGGGCAGTGGAGATCCCATAACCCACGAGCCTCAGTGTGCACGTAGATTCTTGTGTTCCCGGTGTTGACCCGGTATGTTCGTGGTACCCCAGCGTTCATGGGCGTCTCACCTGGCTCCAGTGGAGACTCAACGGTTTCCACCACGCCAGCGAACCTGTCGGCCAGCATGTTTGCCACCTTCAAGGCGCGCTCTGAGGCCTCACGCCGTTTACGTTCTGCGAGCGCCCACCGGTCCTTGGGCACCACCTTCACCATCTTCGGTTCGGCAGCACCCTGATCACTGCTGAATATACCCATCAGAACCCCAAGAGCCTAGCGATCACGCCAATAATCCCACTACGCGAGGGCTCTCTTACTGCTGGCATAGACGGCTCTTCTGTCGCTGGCGTGGACGGTTTTCTTGCTGCTGGCATGTAGGCCACCCAGACTCGCTCATCGCTGCTGCACGTGTACACTGAGTTATCCGTTTCGTCCAGGAACTCAACACACGAGAAGAATGGCCCACCCATGTAGTTCGTTCTGCAATAAGGCGCCCATTTTCCTGACTTGAGGATCATGTTGCAGCCCCCTGCACCTGTCGCATACGACATTCGTGGCTCGATCAGTTCGCCATCCGGTGTGCGAATCTCCGGCGGCTCGCTAATCCCCCAAGTGTCTGTCTCATTACGATCGCTCAATTTCTACTCTCCTCTTACCTATTTCGTGTGCAACTGCTACTTGTCTGCGGCCCGAGCGTCAGTCTCTCCTGTTCTGATTCCCGGGTCACCCAGACCATGGCTTCTGGTGGGCAGTTGCAGAACATCCACCAGTCCGGCATGTCACCCCAACCGTTCACCTGGCAGGAGAACTCCACCCACCCAGTAGGATGGAACCGGTTAGGCGGCCACACGTGCACCTCATCGTAACCCCACCAGTGCCCGTCGTCAAGGAAAACGTGCGTGAACTTCCTGGCGTCCCTAGCCCGGATGAGCGCTGGGGCGTCGCAGCCCGCTGGTGGCTTCGGCTGGAGTCCGCGGGTACTTGCCGGGTTGAATGTGGGTGGCCCATCCTCGGTCCAGTAGTAGCGGCTCTCGCTGTCGTCGTACTGCTGCGCCACCAGATCATCAACCTTCTCTGCGGACGGGTCCTCCGGTTTACCGCCCTTGTTGCTGATGTGGGTTCCGGTCATCACTCTAGTCTCATTCCCCTGTCGCTCATGATCGAGTCAGCCTCGACGATGATGCGCATGATCTCCGTCGCCTCCATAACGAGTGGGGTCAGGCTGTTGGCGGCGGACACTAGGAGATTGTCTGCCGCTCTTACGGACTCGTTCAACACCTCCGTGTCCGAGTGCAGGAACCGTGCTGTCTGCGCCGCATCCAGTAGTTTTTCCACTCGGGATAGTATGGGGATTATCAGGTGCGCCAGGTGGCTGAGGTTGAAGTTGGGTGGTATCTTCCCTAGTAGCGCACCCATCGTGGTGGAGACTGACACCCATGCATCCTGGCACTCGGGTGCCAGGATGACTTCACTTAGGGTTCTCCTGGTTCTCTTGTACCTCTGTTTGATGGCTTTGAGGTCACTGAGGGTGTCCGATAGCATCCCGCACATGTGCTTGTACGGGAACCTGGCAGACCGGAGGTCACGTAACTCACCCACATCTGGCGTCCCCTCGGTGCTGGTGGTTAGTAGGGTCAGTAGGGTGCGGCTCGCCCGAAGGATCATGGCGCGGTTTACCTTGTCGATGAAGAGGTCCGCCTTGGTTAAGTCTAGGTCCTTTTCGGTGTATGCGTCAGTAAGGATCGCCTGCATTTCGATGTCAGTGGGGATGGCGTGATCGCCGAGTATCCGCCTGATCACTGGCGCGTTACGGTTCCAGCCCTTTATGACGGCGTTGAGGTGGTAGCATTTCTGCTTGTCGTATATGGTCTTTGGGGTTATCTTCTCCAGCAACACGCCACCCGCCTTTTCTGCTGCCCTACTGTCGTCATATCCTATGCTGTCTTCCTGGTCAAAGAACAGCCCCTAATACGGTCAATAGTAGCAGAGAGTGGGCCGCGTCGTCAACAGGGCGCTTGTGCGTTTCGGTCTAGGGGGTTCAGAGGATGGGACGTTGGGCCGACAGTACCAGAACAGGGCGGCTAGATTAGGTAGAGTGCAGGGCAGGTTTTCAGAAGGATGAGTGGACTCTGGCGGCTTGGTGTCCCCTCCTGTGTTATCGCACGACGTCAAGGATTGCGTGGCGGCCTAGCAGGTGGTGGTCGTATAGGTGCAGGCCCTTGTCGTCGCGGGTGAGTACCAGCGTGTAGGTGCCGTGGTTGTCCTGGAACACGGCGTCAGATACCCAGATCCTTCCGTCGGCTGGGGACAGGATTCGGTCTCCGACCTGTACGTCCTGGATTGGGGTTTCCGTGATGGCTGCCATGGTGGCCTCCTTGTTGTGCACCACCCTCACGCTCTTCTGAGTGGTTCCTGTACGTATGCTGCAAGTTTAGGGGCCAACATATGGTGGACGCAACCTGGACACGGCCTGAAAACAGTGTGTTCAGTGACAGGACAAACCAGAGGAAACCCTCATTCCAGAGTAACTGCGCCTCAGGGGCCGTCAACACGGATGATCACTGGGGCGGCGGATCAACCCCGGTCACACATACCTGTTGAGAGACGGGGATACTCTGTGATACCATCACGTGTGCACCCTGAACACAATCTCACCAACTGGGCGCGCAAGCACACACGGGACCTGGGCTGATAAGCGACCATCAGGCCCCAAACCCTCAAAAGAGACAGGCCCACATTCCGCCATGACCCTCATCAACATCATCGTGCCGCTCACCATCAAGAAACGCGACTACATCAGGGTACGGACCCTCACCTACACCGGCAGCCCAGGTGACACGCTGACAGCAGTCGTAAACACCTACCAGGACACCACCAGGAAGGCCACAGCGGGCACGGACAAGGATGTCAAGGCGGAGACACTGGCGCGGGATCTTGCCTCCCAGGAAGGCTGTCACGTCCTCTCTGTGCACGACATGGATGTCAAGCACTACCCCGTCCTGTCCCACCAGGTCGGGGACGACGGAAGATGCGTGGCGGCACCAGCCAGAACCATGGTCATTCTGGACCTCAAGGCAGACCGCACCGGAGTCATCGCCGTCGCCCACCCCGACGGGACGCGCGAGGAGTACAAGGCCACCAAGGCTGGCATGGCCGACGCAGTGAAAGCACACGCGGGTATGTAGCGTCTTTCTGAGGGCGCAAGTAATCGCTGAGGGTGCCCGACCTGGACTTAACGTGACACCCATGACCCACGTAAACGAAGCCCCCAGGCAGCCAAACAAGTGCTAACTGTTCTGACTGAGTGAACCTTGTGCTCGTTTTGGCCTGTTTGGCGATCAGGCTAGGGGCGGTGTCTGCTAGAGTAGAACATCCTTGTTCACTGGCTGGCTCATGTATGGGTAAGTGTTGAGTAGTGCTGTGTTTTCTAGGCGCTATCAGCAGGAACGTGTGAGCCCGCCAGCATGTCGCCTTTTCAGGTGTGCTGGCGGGCATCTCTGGTGCACGGGTGTCAGAGCAGGTAGTCCTCTGCAATCTCCAGCAGGACGCCGTTACTGAGGTCGATGCGGGGCTCCCAGAAAGTCACTCCGTCATGAGTCCCGTCAATGAGCAGTGCCTCTGCCAACGCCTCAATGTCATAATCAGAAGCCGCGGACCCAAGAGGGGCAAGGATCTCGGCCTGAAGGGCTTCCTCGAAGGTGGGGTACTTGGCAGCCATACGGCCCTCCTTGGGGTTACGCCAGAGACCCTTTGCCCCTGGCTTGTTGGCTCTAGCGTACCGCACACCCCAATCCCCTACAAGCCCAGTGCGGGTGATGTGGGTCACACCATGCGGCACGCTGAAACACGGCCGCAAGTCACCACAAGCAACCCCAGAACATGCAGGCGTCTAAATGCACAGAAAATGGGGCATCAGCACCCGACCCGGCCAGCCGCCTACTACTTGGGTGTCTCGTGACGGCAACACCCCGGTATCCTACCTGTTAAACACCCTCAGAGGCCGGTAGGTGCACACCCAGCACAGTACTGCCACCACTGCTGTCGCGGGTGAATACCCCACCGGATTCCGTGACCAGGGCATTCAGGACCTTACCAGTGTTCGGCACGTCCCAGCCCCTACCCCAGTCTGGTGGGTTCACAGCCAGTTCCAGTGACCCATCAAGCCGGTGCAGTACCTTCACCTCAGCGATAGCGGCGGGTGCCTGACGCTTGCCGTCCAGGTAGTCAATACTGACTTCGACAGTGTAGTCCATAACGGTCACCTTGCTGCCGTGCCCACCAACCACATCCAGGTTCTCATCACTGGTCTTCAGGGCGTCAGCGGCGTGGCGGAGGACCTGAAGATCCTGCACCAGACGCTCCACAATCTCGCGCACGTCACCAGCCGGGACGGCATCAAACGCGACACTGAGGCTGCGATCACACATGGGGACTGCAATATGGACAGAGCCGTTAATGAGACGGAAAGGATTGCCGAAATCATCCATCGTGAGGCGATAGAGGTACCCACTCTGTTTATGGATCACCACGTAGTTTCCACCCGCCTGTGAGTACTCGACCGTGACAACTTCCTGCCCCAGTGAGACAGCGGCCTCAATCAGGGGTGCGTACTCCAGGCTAGACCAGTCGTCACTAGCCAGAACCGTGTACTGGGTTGGTCTTGTGGCTGCCAGCAGGTCGTCAATAATGCTGTTGTCGTCCACTATGTTCTCCGTTCTCGCACGTCATCACCCCTGCCGCCCTTAGATCGCAGCATCTTCACCAGTCCGCGTATGCGATAAGGCCTGGGGCGGCACTTAATCGTACCATCCCCAGACCCCAAAGTCCAGTCCCTTTGCCGGGCTCACTTCCCCCGAGATTTGCGGGAGTCGTCCGCCTTCAAGTAGAAGAAGGCCCCGACCAGAGCAAAGGCCAGTGTCATGGGGCTGCTGCTGTGATTGTTGACTACGGCAGCGGTGGCGAACAGGGCCGCCACGCCCCAGGACACCCAGGCAATACGAGCGAACGTCATGGATTACCCTTCCGGTTTACGGCCCGGCCCTTACCGCCTGACCTCTTGCTGACACAACCCTAACCCGCACTCAGACAAGACCGCAACCCCAGCATAAGTGAACTGGGCCACATGCGGGCAAGGACAGAGCGGAGACAGAGAAAGCGTATTCCACGCCCACTAATAAACATCAGGGTTGGGTTCTAGCAGATAACTCTAAGCCCCACACCAACAGGGCACCTATAGGGGCTACACGCCTTCAACGCCCACACACAAAAAAGGAGGGGCAGCCCCATCACAAGGCCACCCCTCCAACTGGCTACAAGGTCACCACTCAGAGTCCTCATCCTTCGAGTGGGCGGCCAGAGTAGAAATCAGGTGGTTGTAATCACCCGAGGTCGCCTCATTGACCACTTTATCGATGTCCTCGGAGGACCATCCATCGCGGCGGGCCTGCTTGCGCCAGCCCCCTACAAGGAAGAAGGCATTTCCGTCCTGACCAATAAGGTCGAAGTTGGCGTACTGGGCGGGAGTGAAAAGGTTGTCCATCTTGTCCTCCTAGGACATTCCTTGCCGTTGGGCTCTTCCCTCCGGCTGATGACTCCATACTAGAGCACCTAGAGTAGTCCATGCAACCTCAGAACCAGTGAACTGGGCCACATTCACGCACAAACAGAAGGTGGCGTCCTGGGTGACATGGGATCCACTGGCGACAGGGACTCGCCAAGAGCGGACCCCGGCTCGTCAGGAGGACTCAGCATCATGGATCTCACTCATCACCAGCGAAACCCAGAGCGCATCCATACCAGTAACCTCGGTGTCCGCCTCCCTGGTGATGGTCAGATCCGACCCGATGGAGAGCATGTCTCGGCCCATGTGCCAAGCCCGCCTGCCCGCAGAGTCCAGGATGTCCGAACTCAGGGAGAGTCCGAGATTATGCTCAGCCACCCCTACCTTGGTGTCCCCATGGTGGATGCGCACTGTCATCATGAAAGACAGCGTATCCACCTGAAGATACCCTGTCTCCTGGTTGCTCCAGTCATAGATCTTCGCTGTATGGGACACGACTTTAGGTGACTTGACCTCAGAGCCCACAAGGTTCCCGGAGGGGCTGTATAGGGAGTAGGTGTCACCCATAGCGGGGAGTACCGTGCCACGCACCTCGCCCACGTTCTGCCCGTCCGCGTAGATCGTCCACCTGCCCCCAAAGGTGAGTGGGGCCTTATCAGCCCGGATCTTCTTCGCGGCGTTGATCCGGTCTACGACAGCCCGCGAGTTGGCCACGTCCTTTGATGACTCCCCCTCGGGCGTGGTATTACAGGATGTGCAGGTCAGCACCACCACCAGTGCGGCGATGATGACTCCAGCCATGCGTATGATCCTGCCGTGCCCTGGTCCTGTCTGCTGTCGGTGGGTCAAAGGGTGGTGATGCTGGGGCATGCAGGTTCAATTCCTTTCGTTGCCAGTGTCGCTGGTGGCTTGCTCCAGGGCCTCCGCAGACAGGCCGTAGATGGCGTTCCCGCTCATCTTGATCGCCCGCCACGTGTAGGTGTCTGCGGCCTTCTCAGCCAGGGCCGGTGTCGTGTCACCATCACCCACCAGGACGAGCACCGTTGAGCGCACGGGCGTCACCAGCGCCCCACCCTCATAGATGCGCCCAGCCGGAAGGAATGGCATCGGCGTGTCCGTGGTTACGGCAGCCACCCGAAGTTCCCCATCACTCCCACAGAGGCCATCAGCGACATCCAGGATGTGACGAATCATCGGGTCAACGTCCCCGTCAGGGAACCTGCCACCCTCCCCGGCGATGGGCTTACGCGCATCCAGGGCGACACAGAACGCGCCCAGCACACACAGGTCCTTGTCCGTCATGGGAGACGTCTTACGAACCGTCTCGCAGTACCTGTACTCCAGTACCGAGAATGCGGCCTCGATCATGTGGTGGTAGCACTCGCGGCCACGCTCGTTACGGGACGGCCAGTTATGGGTGAACTCCTCCACGGACACATTGGCTGTGATGGCAGGAATGATCGGGCTGGTGATAGCGACCGGGAACGTGCTTCCTCCCCCATAACCGAAGATGGAGGAATAGGACCTGGGGATCCAGTGGTGGCGACGGATCTTCTTCGCGTCACGGCTGTGTGCTGCGCCCGCCATGAGCACAGAGAACAGGACGGTGGAGATACCCTTAGCGTGGTTCTTCCACAAGGGGCTGTCGTCCGGGGTGGAGATGAGTCCAGCAGACAGCCCGGCTACAGACTTCCTGACCTCCCTGCTGGTGGCACACAGGGCATTGAGTCGCCCCCACCCTGTGGACCTGACGTGCCAGGAGGTCTGCTGGTCGATCAGGCCGGTCTCCTCAAAGGAGTCCAGTGACGAGAAGAACAGGTCAAACACCTGCTTAAGGATAGCATGATTGTTGCACATGGTTGTTTTCTGTGGCTTGGTGTGGAGACCTTGCCGCTCCGCACACTACTGTTGTCAAAGGCCATGCTAGATCCTCCCAGTGTGTGTCGTCAAGGCGAGGAGACATGAGTCTGGTAGTGACATGGACAACACCTGCAACATCCACACAGTAGGGACACAGAGCGGAGAGAGTGGAATAGACACAAAATGTGTGGCGGGCAGGGGACTAAACCTCCTGCCCGCCACACCAATCAACTCAGGTACATGGTCAGGCCTTGTTCACATCTCGGCGATCATACCGGCGTTAACCCCAGACAGGGCGATCATGGTCTCTCCACCCCCAATACGAAGAACTACCTCATTGCAGTCGCCCTGCTCGGCGATCACAGTGTCAATAGAGACACCCTCAAGAACTGACGGGTCGTCGTCGGTGCGCCCAGACAGGAAGATAGTGCTCACCTCGCCGTCAGCACGATAGGACAGTGCAACACCTTCCTCACGGGTGACGCTGATCCCGCCCACAACGTCCATATCGCCTGTGTAGTAGTGCGAGGTGGCCTTAATGGGAGAGCCAGCCACAAACTCGTAGATGCTGTTCTCGATGGCCTCAAGATCGTAGATGTTCATGTCTGTGTACATCCCCTTAAAGGTGGTGCCGTTGACCTTCTGCCTCCGGCCTGCTGGATCAAGTATGCACCAGCCAACTACCTGCCCGCAAGCCCAGCCGAGTGAAACAGGTCACACACCCTGAGTATTGACCCTAACCGCCATCTTCGCCTTCAGATCCTCAGGAACATGCTTGGTGTCCGGGAGCAGCGCATGGAGACCCAGGTGCTTGACAAGCCAGGTCCGCGACCTCTCTATGTCACCCCATTCTTCACTGTCAATCAGGCGCATCATGTCAGCCTGATCAGCCCCTCCAGGATCCATTGCATCCTCGCACAGGCGGCCGTTAGGCACCATAAGGAAATCCAACCCTGATGGCGCCTTTACAGGGCCGTGCGGGGAATGCTTCGTCCTGGCCGTCGCACCTTCCTTACCCATCACTCAACCTCCTTCACGAACACTGGGGCTTTGAAATCGCCGACTGTGAGAACCCGAGTACACAGGACTTCAGCCCACCAGTCACCCCGAGGGATCACAGACAGGACACGATCTCTGCCCAGGGCGTCCACTATCGTCTCAGCATGCTCCCAACCATGGCGAAAGATGACATCCACGCGCCCAGCCTCAGGGCCTCCACGCACAGCCAGGATGAAGGAACCCTCACCCTCCACCGGGACCGTAAGACCACTGCCGTCGCCCTCGCAACCAGGGAAGAGTGTCTTAATGTCCAGGACGACACTAGCGGCCTCCAGGGCACTGACTCCCGCACTGTCCAGGGTCTCGCTCCACACCCTCGGGAAGGACACCACCAGCGGATCCTCCCCGGCCAGGACCTGGATGTACATGTCACTGGCCGTCTCCTGTCCGTCCCTCAGGTAGCAGACGACAGCGACAGCAAGATCTGACTCTACCGCCCCCACTGATTTCATGACGACGGCAGCCATCACGAAAACACCAGACTCCGGCACCTCAGGGGTGACAGTGAAAGGGGTGACGCTATCGGGCACACCCAGGCCAGCAAGGACACGTCTGACAGCCTCCACCCCAGTAGGTCGGGGACCGTCAGGGCCCAGGGTTGGCGCATCATTTGCCTTCTCGCACACGCGCTCTTCTCCTTCATAGAGTTCAGGCATGAATCCTCCTTAACAGGCCCGCCATGAAGACAGGCAGACACACCACTACTGACATGATACACGAAAGAAACACCTGACGCAACAGGAGAACCATGGCGGACCACACCATCAGACCACGCCCCAGCCCTGCCTCACACTAACACCCCAGAGGCACCCCTCACCCAGTGCGGCAGACGAAAGCACCTCAACCGCGTCAGCATCCAGCCCTCCTCTTAAGCCGTGCCGTCACCGACAGTGCAGATCCCACAGGAGACAGTGACTCACATCACACGTTCTTGAGTGGCGACACAGCAACAAGCATGGACGCGGCCCAGGTACTCGGCTGGAGTCACGAGGGCGGATCTCTTCTCGTCTATACTCCTGGGGGCGTGGTCGTCGAAATCACCAACGACCAGAACTGGGGCGGTGTCGGCGTGCACCTGTCCCCCATGTACACCATGGCTGAGGTTGTCGCCCACCCGGAACTAGGCGATTACGACACCACCAAGGTGCTAGAGGCGCTGGCTACCGCCATGAGCACCAGCATTGTAAAGTAGCCTTGACGCGAGGTGCGTTGCGCTAGTTATGTGGGCACGCCAGAACACGACTAACACACACCCTGCTACATCAAGGTCCCACCAGGAAACCCACCAAGAACACGAACCTGCCCCCAGTGAGGCCATCACCTACAGCCCCTCCCGCCACTCACCCGAAGCAACAACAAGGCCCCGCACTACCCCTCCTTTAACCCTCCTGGCACCACCCCACCAGCACTCGCAACCCAGTGTGCGCCAGATCACACCAAACCAGGTTGCATCACATCCAACAAGCGCGCTAAGGTTAAGTCATCGCCAGAGCCAAAGGGGCAACGGCACAAACCCCAAGGAGAGTACAATGAATCTCGTCAACATGACACCGCACGACGTCAACTTCATGGACGAGGACGGAAACATCATTAAGACCATCAAGCCTGCCGCTGAGGCCCCTCGTCTTAAGACCTTCAAGGGAACCTCAAGCCAGATTGACGTGGACGGTGTCAGTATTCCCTTGTCGGGGGGCTTTAAGTTCCTCGACGAACTCGTTGATGGGCAGTCGCTTCCTCCCCAGGAGGACGGAGTGCTGTACATCGTGTCCAAGGCGCTCGCGGACTACGCTGTCAGTGTCGGACGCACCGATTTCGTATCGCCGGACCGCGTGGTCCGCGATGACAAGGGGGCAATCATTGGCTGCCGGGGCCTCGCCTCGGGCGTCTGACAACCAAACCACCCCTGGTGGGGCTGGCTGGGTTTTCTCCCGGCTGGCCCCACCAGTGCTTTATGATCAGCGTGCCACCATCTTGCCCTTAGTCTCGTGCGCACGATCCAGAGCCAGTGTGTCGTGAACATGCATCGCCCGAGCAACCGCATCTAACATGACGCCCCTAGCAGCACCTCCAGCATCTCTCTTCCCACCTACACACGCCTCCCTTGGCCGCAGTACAGGGTGCAGACAGGATCATGCACATACACTGTGAGCGACGGTGGCGGCAAGAACACGAGCAGCGACCCTATTCTGGCGTCCCCTTGTGAGGCAGGCAGGAGCATTGCTGACAGAAGCCATCCGTCCCTGACGTACTAGCCAGAAGCACTTCAACCCACCCGAGAGCGACACAACCACCCAGTACCCGACTTCCGGCAGCCTTAGGCTCACCTGGTATCACAGGCGCGGGCGGGGTGATGTCAGATACACTCAGTTGCCGTGAACATGCGCACCTCTTGACGAAAGATGACGGCAGGCACACCGAGAAACCGCACTGCGGAAGCGTCGTTTCCACTCTAGAAGGATCCACCTGTGAAGAGTAGAAAAGGCAGTCCTAGCGAAAAAGAAACCCGAGGCCAGGCGCACATGCCCTCAGGGAGGAAACGACACCAGTACAGAATACGCGCATCCGTTTCTGCCCCGCTACAGGTGTGCTCAAACTCAGTAACCTGCCACCTACCAAAAGGTCGTCAGCAGGGGCCCCGAAAGGCAGGGCTAAGAAAGTGTGAGACCTCAACGGCACCAGCAGAAGAAGTAGACAGAGGCACCAATACGTCCACCGTCTCGGAACGGCCAAGACCCCTTCGGGTGAGAGCGGGAAGGACTTCAGTGGCACCACTAAACCATGCACACACAGATAGCAGACGGGACCAGCCCCCTGGTTGAGACTGGTCCCGTCTGCTACAAAGGCGGCTATGACTACTCGATCTCCCAGGTACTGACCTCCCCGTTGAAGAACGACATGTGGGTCTTATTGTACACCATGAAGGGGAGAGACAACTGTCCGTCACCACTTACATCGACCAGGATCTTAACGTCCCCCTCGCACCCACGACTAATCAAAATAGTGTAAAAAAGAGAAAACTCCCAGTCGTTGTAGAACTCGTGCGACGGATCCATGATGGATACGCCCTTGACCTCCCCCAGTGAGTTAGACGCCTCCACAATCTTGAAACATGTAGTGGTGTCATGGATAGGGAATGACACCCCAACAATACTCAGCGTAAAAGGCTCACCATACTTCCGACCCTCGATGACAATGACGTCATCCGTCTCGTCATCCTCAGTAAGGTTCTCCGTGAGGACAGTCATGTTCTTACGGAAGCAGGTCTTGATAGAGTCAATCACTGCCCCTTTCAGTAGACCCTCAATTGCCTCCACGAATACGCGGGCATTGCGCTCATCGCTGGGGCAGGTGAAACCCTTAACGTCTCCGCACTCAGTCATTTTGACTCCTCTAGGGTCACGCCGTCGGGCTCTTCCCTCCGGCTGATGACTCAAGCGTACCCCAGCCACCAGCACCACGCAACCCCAGTGTGAGTGAACTGTGCCACATGCAGCACTAGCCGCCACCCTCGCAACAAGTCCCAACAATGCCACCCACGCCAACATGCTGGCACCAAGCACACCGGACCCAACCTACCCTGAGACCCACCACACCCAGCAAGCACCCGACCCCACACCACCCTGCACCCCTGGCAGCCGCACCCCGCGCTCAGAGGGCACGCCACCTACAGTCCTGTCTCACACCCTAGAAGCGATCTCCCCACCCGCGTACCCCCTGTGTACGCCTCCCCTGGGGGTGACATCATCCGCTGACTCATCACCCCACACCACCCAGCCAGGGCGACCATAGCGGGCAAACATCTCCAGATAGGGTCCCGGAGAGCACGCCTCAATCAACGGGTACTGCTCATCCGGCTTACGCGAGTGCTCCCTCTTACGAGACTCAATCATGTTCACCTGACTACGGGCCGGAGCCAGCGTCCTCATAGACCCCTTGACCCCGAAAAGAATCAGTTCAGTGACGTTCCTGAAGTAGAACCCCACCCCACGACCATCCGGGCCACCATCCTTACGCCGCTTCGCCCACACCAGGTTCGACACGTACCGGAACCCCCACGCCCGCAAAACCTCCAGACCCTCAGGAAGCAGAGCGTTCGGCACCCACAGGTAGCAGTGCGCGTCCTTGGCGGTCACACCATCCACAGGGATGGCCTTGATGTCCTCCAGCGTCATAGTCGAGTACCTGTCCAGACGCCGGTGCTCAGGGGCCACCTTCCCAGTACGGTTCCGGAAACGCCACGGCGGATCAGCCAGCACCGTCCTGAAACCACCCTCAACCGTCGGCAGAGGAAGAACCTCCCCATCCTCCCGAAGCGGAGCCACACGAGACACAGAAGACCCCGCAGCAGAACCACCAGCAGGCACAGCATCCACTATGGCTGCCGATTCAGGACGGGACACTGAAACAGGCACACCAGACTCCCCCAACAGATCCGATGGCTCCCCACCAAGTCGCTCACTCATACCTTGCTCTCACTCTCATCCAAATCAGGCATTCTCACAACCTTAACACCCTCACTCCCCGGCCGTCAACCCTGAAACGAGGACAAACCGTGGACAGGGTGACAGGATCCATTCACCCCTAACACAGTATGCCCACCCAGAAGAACACCCACATAAACAAACACCCGGCCAAAGCAAGCACGGCCCTACCTCTACCACCCCTCCCCACCCATTCGCTGGACAACCTAAGCCCCACACCCCATACATACCTCCAACCCAGCCGGAAAGTAAAGGGCAAGGCAGGACATGTGAGCGACAAGCACCCAAGGAGTCGTCACAGCGCCCCTAACGGCCTAGAGCCACCGCACCCTATCCCAGGGTACCGGCACATCCCCAAAAACGCCTCAGCGTGGCTTACACGCTCTTCCAGAGGGTTCTCCGCCACCCACCACCCCCAGCAGCAGGCTGAGGCAACCCACCCAGCGTCACCCCTCCACCAGTCGCAGCCACACCCAAACAGACCACCAACCCGATCACACCCTCAACCAGCAACACGCCCCGCCCCCACAAGTCAGCGGACACAAACGATGAGGAACTGTCAGGTGACAATGGCGGGTACCCCGTGCAGCGTTCCCTGGTAATACAAGATCTCTTTTTCATATGGTGTACGTTCAAAACCCCCTTGCCTGCACGGACTTTACCACTGGAATAACAACGAAAAGTCCCAGCCTCACCCAGGTTTCGCACACAACAGGCACCCCACCCCTCCGCATCCCGTACACGCAACCCCAGACCACCGCACCAGCAGCACACCCCTCCACGGGCAGCAGTTCAGGCAGGCGACCAACGACCACAAGACAGAAAGGCGGGCCGAACCAACCACGCACCCACCCCAGTGCCCAAGCACTCCCAACCGAGCACCCACACCCATGGATCCACCCCAGCAGAACAGAACAAACCCCAAGAAGCCCCAACAGACCACAAGCACACGACATGCCCCACCCACACTGTGACCCAGTTCACACACCCAAGGGTTGCAGACACACCCAGCACACGCCTATGCTGTAACCACAGATCAGGGCTCCGCCGACAGGGCGCGAGCCACTACAAGACAGAACCAGACCCGTCAACCTGTAGGAAGGCAGCCATGCTCAGCACCAACAGCCACCAAGGCCCCAACAAGGTACTAGCCGCCACCCAGATCCTCAAAGAGGTCAAGGGTCAGACCATCGAGACCGCCACATGGGAGACACGCCCTGACGGGTGGAACACCATCATCATCGACACCACCCCAGGACGCCGCCTGCTGATCGAGGGTGTAGTCTTCAAGACCACCACCAACCTGGAAGGGCTCACCATTGGCGAACCCAACTGCTGCCGGTACGAGTCCGAGGCAGGCACGGACCCCCCTATGGGAGATCTGGATCCGCGGAGACGACATCCGTGACCGCCCCCTCACGATCATGGGCGAAGGCTATGACACCCTATCCGTCACCCTGTTCTAACCCCACCAGACCAAACAACACGCCATAACCACCCACCCAAAAAGGCAAAACAAAAAAGGGGGCCCACCCAGAAAAGAGGAGGGGAAACAACCACAACCCCCTCACCTCCCACCCCACTACCCAAGTCACCACCTACCGCATCCAGCCCACCAACCAAGACGTGTGCGACCTCCTGAACCCAGAGCAGCAGCCCTTCCCGATGAACCAGGGCGAGAACCCGACCCGCCACGGGCTCTCAGGCTGCCTCACCACAGCCGACCTGGCCGCCACCCACAACAGCCAAGACCACAAGAAGACGACACCAAGTTCTTGCGACCCAAGTGAGCGACATCATTGACACGCACTGGAAACAAGGCGCGGGCTACCACACCCTCCACAAAATCGCCACCCAACCCCTATCCTGGTGTCCCCCACTATCCACCACGAACCCAGACAAGAGCCCCACACTCGGACACCCAGCAAACCACGACATGCACCAGCGGACAGGCCAAAGAAGAAAAGCACAGGCACACAAAAGCCACCCAGGGTACAGAACCCAACACGCCGCACCCTCAGTGGCACACCTTCGCGCCCCCACCAGATATGTCACGTCTTCACACCTTCACACACCAGGGGTCCCCCACCAGGCTGAGGCCAACAAGGAACAACCCACCACAGCCCCAGATCCCTCAGAGAGGACGCCAGGCAAGGCGCAGCGAAGACAGACGGCCAATGCCATGGAGAATCACCACCAGCAACCACCCCGACCAACAGGCATCAGACCCAACCCGCCACCAGCCCCAGGAAAACCACCCACACACAGAGGCCGCACCCCAACAAGACCCAGAGGACAGGGGAAACCCACAGCAAGCAACAAGGCACTCAAACCCCAAGGCCGCACACCAGCATGAAACCACCCAACCACCCCACCATATGGCGTCCCTACCACCTACCCCAACCAACCCCACCTCACAACCCTAACACAGCACACCAACCCCACCCCAACCAACCTGGAAGCACCCAACACACCCAACCAACAAGCAGGCTAGAGGCAGCCCCGCCACCACAAGAGACCACCCCCTGGCCGGTCACACCCAGCCAGCCTCCCGACACTCATCACAATCAAAATCCAAAGGCGACGACAAATAGGCCACCACCGCCCTGTTCACCGTGCCAAAGACAGCAACCCGCATAGCATGCCAGTCACCCGACCCAGAACAACAAGCCTCACAACCACGGTGCACAGCAACAACATCCCAGTGAAACACCCGACCATCCCACCGACTGGCAACAGTGACAGAAGCAGAGTTGTCCACCCCCTCACCCTTCCCCACGTCAGAACGAAGAACACACCAATCACCACCCCACCAGCCACTGACACTGGCATACCAGGGCAGCCAACGCCGAACAACAGAATAGGCGCCCCTCACAGCCGTGTTACCCCCACCAACGTCAGCAGGATCAAAAACCACACCCCCAGAAGGCACACCCCCAACCACACCAGACGCAACCCCAACAGCCACAGAATCAGACACACACATCACAGACCCCTCCCAAGGTTCATTGCCCGGCCCGACTGGCCCGGCACCAGCTCAACACTACACCACCAGCCACCTACCACAACACCACCAAAAAACATGAATTACACCACACACCTCCACGAGCACAGCCCCCAATCCCAGGCCGCACCATAACCCAACACAGCACCAGGCCGAAGGAGCACAGCAACACACACCCCACCCAAATTAACCAGACAGCCCAACACCACACAACAACCAAGCACCCCAGCAGACAACAAAGACTGGGACCCACCAGGATCCAACACCCCAGTAGGCCCCAACCAAAACCCAGAGACTCAGCGAGCATACACCTCCCAGTCAACACCCTCACCAGAAACCTCAAAAACAAGATCCCCCTGAGCATCAAAAGCCTTCACAGACCAGTAAAAGGCACCACCCGCAAAAACCGACGACTCCTCAACCCGGTCAACCTGCCGCCCCACCAGAACCGGGTTCCCGTACCCAAAAACAGCGCCATTAACAAAAACATCCTTCGTGTACCGCCCAGTAATCACCACCCGAGTGGCAACATTCTCCTCCACCTGAAGCACCTGATGGACATCCACCTGTGTGACAGGCATACCAGCAATCGAACGAACAGCCTCAGCAGCCTCACGAACCTGAGCCTCAGCAGCGTGCAGATCAAACATCCTAATCCCCTTTCTCGGATTCATGCCAGGGACCCTCTGCCTCCCGGCCTGTTGACCCAACCCTAACCCAGACCACCACACCAACACAACCCCCAGGCGAGTGAACCATACCACACGACACCCCAAGACATGCGAACACAGACAACCACAGCACTCGCGGCCAGAACCACACTATTGCCGTCCCACCCCCAATACTGGC